>SXGS01091485.1_pt1 | contig 90718 bp, 72 predicted proteins | sample 3174681 | NCBI WGS metagenome assembly SXGS01 (sample SAMN11356861, study PRJNA531348) | freshwater metagenome | isolation source: freshwater sample F1-80 | place: China: Fuxian Lake, Yuxi | collected 2017-12-25 | reverse complement strand
GGGTTTTCTCCATGCCCGACGAAGGCGGGGGTTGGAGAAAACTTGGGAGAAAACCTGTTTGCTGCAACGAGGTGAGGATAATTGGTGTGGGGGAGCGGCCCGGCTTTGTTGGAATCGGTGCCGTTGGTGGCCGCTTCGGTGTTCGCGTTGCGGGTTTGGGTGGCTGGGCACGTTTTGTTGCGCGCCGAAGCGGTCCGATTCAGTGTCTGTGCGCGTTAGGCGGCGAGGTCGACGGTTCGGTGGCGCACGTGTCGGTGTCGCGCGAGCGAGTTGACCATGAGCGCGAAGCCGAGGAGGTTGACGTGTTGGCGTGCTTGGCCGACGCTGTGGGCGCGGCGGAGCCAGAGTGTGTCGTCGAGGTTCCGATTGATTGATTCGGCATCGTTGCGTCGCGGGTAGAGCCGCGCGAAGTCGTCGTCATCTTGGGAAATCGGCCGTAGGTTTTCGGTGCGGTTGAGTTTGCGTTTCGTGTCTTCGTCGTTGCCATGAAGCCGGACGGTGATCGTCGCACCGCTGAGGTGTTCGGGGAGTCGGTAGTCGTTATACCAGCGGTACTTACCGTTGCGGTCTTGGTTGCGGTGGGTTCGTATGCGTTGTAACGGTTCGAATTGGGGTTCGCCGCGGTCGTTGAGTTCCGCGATGCCGAGTGTCCCGCCGCGTGCGAACAACGCGACCAGTTTCGAGGTCCCGTCGGGGAGCGTGACGGTCTTGTGCTCGATGAGCGTCGATTTTTCTTCGCGTCGTTCTTTACGCCGGACACTTTTCGGGTTGGCTTTCTTCGCGGTGACACGGTTGATCGGTAACCAGCCAAGTTCGCGCAGTAACTGTTGGTGATGCACACCTCGTAGCGCGGTGTCGTAGATGACACCTTGCGCACCTGGCAGTAAAGGTGCAAGGCGTTCGAAGCATTGCATCGCGGTTTTGGCTTCGCCACCAGGCTTGGGGACCCATTCAACATCCAAGATGATTCGACCATGAACGCTCTCGTTGCGTGCGGCGACGATCACATACTTGTTGCCCCACGCGGTCTCACCCGTCCCTTCGAAATGCAACGACCCGTCGGGATCAGCTTTGCGCATCGTGATCTCGCCGGTGATCGTGTTGACATTCCGGTCGGCGGGTTGTGCACGGTAGAGGGGAGTGATTACTTTCCCATCGGCGTGGAGCATTCGTGTCAGGTCGGGGTGTGTCCAGGAACCGCCACCATCAGGATCGACCAGCCCCAACTCGCGTGCCTGGCCTGCAGCGAGCTCGCGATGCAACGCGGATAACTCAGTGAGGATCGTCGGGTTGGCGAGGTATCGGGTCCGGCCGTAGAGGTAATGGTGGCGCCGCATCGGCCGTTCCGGTAACCATTGCGACGGATCCTTCGGATGGTGGCGTTGTGCACAGCGGCGCGCGAAGTCCCACACGAGTGGGTGTGAGAGTTCGGCTTCGACCTGCCGCGCACTGCCATAGACCGGCAAAAGCGCTTCGAACACGATCCACATATACGTTGGATAGTGCCGTGGCCGGCCACCCTTCGCCGGATCGAACTCCGGGATCGCCTTGGCGAGTGCGTACGTGGCAGGGTTCGTCATGATCGCTTCAACGCGTTCGAGCGTCGATACTGGCCGACCCTCGACCTTCACGAAGCATCCGCAGATTGCTGCCAGTCGAAGCCGATAAGTCGTGCTGCACGGTCGAGACTTCGAACGCCCAACGCGAGCCTTGCGTCCTCGATCCGGCCTGTTTCGGCGAGTACCTGTGCGCCGCGCCATGCCGCGATCGACAACGGCCGCACGTCGCGTTCACCCACGTAGCCCGCGGCAGCGAGTGTGTCAGAGATCGCGAGACACGCCGACGCTTGGCGGCTCTGCGCAGAACCTTCACCTTCATAGATCACGAATGCGGAATCATCAGTACCTCGAGCGTGTAGCTCTGTGATGCGGCGTCGAAGTTGAGTAGTGCCCCAATCAGATAGCGAACCCCGACGCTGCACGGTTCGTGGGCTGCCATGAATCAATACCTGTTGGTTTTCAAGGTCGATATCAGTGATACGGATGTGTGGCAGTTCCGCGGTACGCACCGTCGCTTCCGCGAGAGCCCACGCAGCCGGTCAACGCGTATTCGTTAACGACCACAGTGAGAAACTGCGACAGACCGCGACCTCATCATCAGTCAACGGACGACATTGAAGATTCGAACGCGGCGCCAACACCAAATCAATCGTCGGATCATGGTCAGCCAGGCCAAGTTCACGCGCATACCGAAACAACAACCGCAACCACGAGCGCCGCAAATGCTGCGTCGCGACCGCTGCCGCAACCGAACTCGCTTTTGCCGTCATGAACTCGTGGGCGACTATCGGTGTGACCTCGCCGAGCGATGACAACTGCCGAAGGTCGCAGAACGCGACAAAACGTTCAACAAGATCGCGAAATCGAGGAATCGACTGGGCCGACAAATTCCCGGACGCGTCCATCAGATCGGACACCCGCGTGACATCTGCCGGAAGCGCCAGCCACTCCGGCACGCGTTCGTGAATATGCTGACCCATGTCAGACCTCTTAACCAGGTGTGGCCAGGCCCCGGGATGTTTCCGCATCGCCGGGGCCACTGCTATTGACAGTAAGTCAACTCTATCACGAGTTGTCTTACTGTCAACGTATGCTCGCAAGCAATGACCGAACTTCTGGGCATCGCTGAGATCGTCGAACTACTTGGAATTAGTCGGCAGCGTGTTCATCTGCTCGTTGACCGCGCAGATTTTCCGAAGCCGCTGGCCGAGTTGAAATCCGGTCGGGTGTGGAGCCGTCCGGATGTTGAGAGTTGGGCACGTTCTGATGGGCGTCTCGCCGTCGAACGGCAATAAGCGCATCTTTGCTTTTCCAGAATCCGCCAAGAGTCTGGTCCTCGGTTGCCCCTAGCAAGCGTCGATCACGCAATGCCCCTACCAGCGCCAATGGATTTTCGGCGCCAAAAACGTCGGAAACTCGCGAAGCAGTCGCGATGCTGTGACCAGCGACGATGTATTTCCGGCACCCACACGTCGATGCCCACAACCGTCATCTACGAATCGCAACAGCATTCAACGAACTCACAGACAAGATCTAACCCGAAGGGACAGCTGCGCAAACTCAGCGCGCCGATCGCGATCACTCAACGCAATAGTGCCGGTCTCCGTGTCCGAATTACCGTCGTTTAAGGGTTACGGGTTCCCGCCAGATGTGATCATCTTGGCGATCCGTTGGGACCTGCGCTACGGATTGTCATACCGCGATGTTGCAGAGCTCCTCGCAGAACGCGGCATCGAAGTCGATCACACCACATTGTATCGTTGGGTACAACATATCACGCCGATCCTGATCGAAGCAGCCCGCCAAATCCGCCACCCGGTCGGGAACCGTTTGTTCGTCGACGAGACCTACGTAAAAATCGCTGGCATCTGGCGATACGTCTACCGGGCGATCGATGAACACGGCCAAGTCATCGACATTTTCGTCTCGACGAAACGCCATATCGCGGCAGCACGCAAATTCTTCGCTGCCATGCTCAACGCACGCGACGAACCTGAAGAGATCATCACAGACCGGGCCGCGTGACTCGCGAACGTGATCGAAGATCTCTTGCCCGGCTCGATTCACAACACTGAGAAATACGCGAACAACCGCGTTGAGTGTGATCATTGCCGACTCAAAGCACGGCTACGACCAATGCGCGGAATCAAAACGATACGCACCGCGAGTGTCGTCATACGCGGCCACGCGTTCATGCAGAATCTGCGGCGCGAACACTGCGAACTCGGTCTTGATGCGAGGAGCCATCATCTACGAATCGCAGCAGCATTCAACGAAATCGCAGATAAGATCTAACCCGAGGGGGCAGCTGCGCGGAGTCCCCGCGCCGCTCGCGATCGCTTAATGCAACAGTGCCACCGGTAACCCTTAAACGACGATAATTCGGACACGGAGACCACACCACGACGACAATTACGCATTTTGACAGCCTCACCGCCCGAATCTGCTTACGTCAACGCAACAGTGCCCACGCTGCTAATCGGCACTGGTAATGCTTGGATCCCACGGGCGTAGTGCGCGAGCAGCTCGACCCAAGACCGAAGTGATCGTCTTCAGAATAATCTTGAGATCGAAACGCAACGACCAGTTATCCACGTAGAACAGGTCGAGGTGTCGATAGGCAGTGAACGAAGGATTATCGCGAGCCACGACCTGCCAGAGTCCGGTGATGCCTGGGCGCACACTTGTGCGCCGCTTGAGCTCGGTGTCGAATCCAGCAGCCTCTGTCGGCAGTGATGGGCGCGGTCCAACGAGGCTCATCTCGCCCTTCAAGACGTTGATTATCTGTGGCAGTTCGTCGATGCTCGTCACGCGTAACAATTTGCCAAACGGGGTTATCCTCGGATCTTTGTTCATTTTGAACAAGCTGCCGGTACGCGTATTGAGCAAGGTGAGTTCCTCGAGTCTCGCCTCAGCGTCCACCACCATCGTGCGGAGTTTGATCATCTGGAAGGCTTCACCGTTTAGGCCGACCCGCATTTGTCGAAAAAGCACAGGCCCGCCATCGTGTCTTTTGATGATGATGGCGCTGATTACTAAGGCGGGGAATGTCAGAAGCAGTACCAACGCGGCGATTGTCCGATCGAACACTGTCTTGCAAACCCTCTGCCACGCGCGCGACGTACCCGGTTCGATATATACCATCGCGGTGTGGGCAAGCAACTGCGTTCGAAGTCGTTTTTGACCAGTCCATTGCAGCCCGAATGACATTTGAATGTGTATACCGTCGCGCTGCAGGTGGCGAAGTGCGTGGGTTATTTCGTCGGGAGTTAGCGCGGAGGCCGAAATAATTGCGCCCGAGAGCACCTCGCGTTTCGTTACCGACTCGATTTCATTTGTCTCGCCGAGCCACGGCACCCCGATCTTATTGCGTTGGTATTCGGCGCGGGGGCCAACGACCCCGACGACGCGAAAGCCATACTCAGGGTGGTCTTGCAATCTCTCGCAGGTCGATGCAGCGTCTTCGTTGGTCCCGATGACGAGGATGGCGCGGGCGTATTTCCCATCGCGTCGCGCATTCGTTAAGACGAAGTTGTACACACCACGGCCCATTGCAATAGTCACGATCGACGCGACGATACCCAACGCGACGTTGCGATCAGAGAAGTCAGTTAGCCATCGACCGAGCACAAGCAGCGCCAGGGACGTTGTCACCATTGCGCGGGTCAACGCCGAAATCTCCTGGCGGCGGTTCATGCATACACGCGACAAATACAATCCGTGCGACCGCAACGCGTAGTGCGACACCATGATCGCGATTACGATTGATACTGTGAAGTGCGTTGTCCCGACGCCGAGCGCCAGTGCCCAAGCGATGAACAATGCGGCGGCGTCGCCGCTGACGAGGGCGACGCGAAGTTTTCGATGTTGGTACTCTGGCTTCGGGACGAGCCGAACTCGGCTATCAAGCGCTTCGCTGCCACGTGCAGCCCGCCTACCTAACGTTGTTTTGTATCCATTCACCACTTCACCACTTCACCACTTCACTGAGGTTGCTCAGCTCACCCTCCGTGACGGCAGTTTATGAATTGGGTTACTTCGCTGTCAAATGGTGCGAAGTGGATAGTGTGTATTCAGACTTACAAACCGCGGTGCAACGTCGCGTTTTGCGGGTTGAAACGGCGATCTGGGCAGCAGTAAAGTGCTCGTTCGCATCAACTTTGGCAAATGGGATGCTAGTGAGCATGACACATCGATCTACGCGGCTGATTCGCACAATAGCCGTATACGTGGCCATCGGTTTGCTGACGCTGGTCGCGGCGGCTATCGCGTTGGGGGGCCTTGCCACGAGTGGAATCGCCGTTGCGAAGTATGCGGTTGGTGGCGCGATCATTTCGGTGTTTGTGGCTTTGGGGCTTAAGCGGATGGAGTATTTCGTGCTCCTTGTCCTGTTCATTCGACCTTCGCTCGACATCTTGAAAAGTGGCTCAGCCGACAGCGCGGCCGCACCGGGCAGCCTGTTGGCGGTGTTGTTCGTGGTTGTCTCCGCGTTTTGGCTGATAGCGCAGCGTCGCGCCGGGGCCCAACGACACCCCGACAGCATGGTGCAAAGGTCGTTGTTAGTGTTTGGAGCAGCTGCAACTCTAAGTCTTGTTGACACGGCAAATGTCCGCTCAACCGCCGCCGATCTCATCCGCACCATTGCGATTGTCATGATGTTTTTCGTGGTCGAGCGTATTCTCGAACACACTCGGCGACCGGAACTGTTCGTCGGCGCGATTCTCGCGTCGGCGGTCGCGCCGCTCATCATAGGTTTCGCTGGTAGTTATGTTGGTCTGACGGTCACCGAAACCAAAGACGGGGTTTCCCGTGTCCACTCCACATTTGGTCTTGCGAACCCTTACGCTTACTACCTCGTTTCGGTCGGCATAATTCTGGTAGCTATCGCTGCGGCCACGGCCGGACGCCCTCGATCGCTAGCTCTCGCTGGCGCCGCTATTACTGGCGTTGCGCTTCTCACCACGCAAGTCAGGGGCGCATGGATCGCGTTTGCGGTGGGCCTCATTGCCATCGGATTTCTTGCGGGCCGCAAGATTCTTCTTGGAGTGCTGCTTGTGATGGCAATGACTTGGGTCGCGGTTCCGGATATCGCGAGTCAATTTTCCAACGTGTCCACAACTTCCGCTGGGAACGCCGTTGCGGAGGATTCGCTGACATGGCGAGTCCGTCATTGGCAAGCAATACTCCCGCTCGCCAACGCGAACCCAGTCACTGGCGTGGGTCTTAACACGGTTGCCGAGCTCGCTCCCGACGGCACCAACAAGCTGGCGCACAACGACTACTTGCGCGCCTATGTCGAACTCGGGGTCTTGGGGCTTGGCGCATTTCTGTGTATGCTCGCAACGATGCTCATGACTTCGTGGCGCGCTTGGCTCAGCGCGACTGTCCCCACGACACGAGCAGTCTCGCTTGCATCATTTGGAGTCTTGCTCGGCCTTGTCGTTGGCGGACTGAGCGACAATCTCATGAGCAGCATCGTCGAGATGTGGCCGGTCAGCGCGATTGTCGCCTGTGCGGGTTGGGCACTTCGCCACCCGAGCGGCTTGACTTCGTTTGTGTCCCCCTCCGACTACACCCCGAGCATCAGGATGGAATCTTGAACACCAATGTTGAACGACCTGAACTGATTGCTTACAAAGGGCGCGTGGCGCGCGGCTGGTGGCTGATCATTGTAATAGCTGCTATTTTTGGAGGGCTTGCACAAACCGTCACTTCCTCGAAAGCGACTCGGTATGTCACGAGCTCGCTCGTGAGTCCGCCCAACCTCGTCAACAACCCACCGGAGGCAGCTCAGTACATTTCGGACTTCGTGTCGGCGGCGACGTCGGAGGTAGTGCTCAAAAAGGTTTCATCCGATGTCGACGTCACGTTCTCTCGCCTTAAAAACCGGTTGAAGGTGAAACAGTTGTCGACGTCCGCGATCGTTGAAGTTGCCTATTCGGCGGCCAATCGCACCGACGCTTCGGCGCAGGCGGTCGTGAATGCGGTCGTCGTACAGACGGAAGCGTTTCTGGATCGAGATTTGGTCAATCAGCTTGAATCTGCGGCTGCGGCAGGCGCTTCGCGAGTCGCGAGGGCGAACAAGTTGGTGACGGACACCGCTGGGAAACGCGCGGCCGCGATCGCCGCCGCTAAGGGAGTCGCGCTTCCTGAGTTGATGAGCGCGATGCAGCGGCGGTCCTTTGAGCTGCGGCTAGGCGAATACGAGGCGACAGCCTCTGGGGATGCAGTTGGTGCCGCCGCATTCGCTGCGAAGGCGTCACTCATCAATGCGGAAATTGCGAAGATCCGTCCGCGAGCCGATCAGATATCGATGCTCGACGCGGCGCTCACGGCGGCAGAAGCAAACCTTGAGCAAATAAAGACGACCAATCTGGCCCTTGATGTTGTGCCGTCGCCAACCGGTGCGGTTTTGAACCTTGTCGCGAAGCCGATCGATCAAAGTGCCAGCGCCACTCGGCGCGCGGTCGCGGTTGGTGGCGCGGGTGCGTTGATAGGTCTCATCATCGTGCTTTGGACACCTTTATTCGAAAAGTCTCGATCCAAACGGCAAATGCGCCCTAAAGCGCCCTAGCTCGAATGAGTGGTCCACCGAAATTTGCAGTACTCGTTGGCCCCGGTGGACTTTCGGGCTGGCGTATCGATGTCATTGAAAAGCTCTGCGACGTCATGTCGCTGTCGGTGGTGATTCATGATCGTTCCGACACTGGAATGTCGCTTCGCTTCTGGTGGCCGTCCAAGGCTGGCGCCGACGCCCTCGAGTCTGGCGTGGTGTGGACCGACTCCGATGTGGCGCGGCGCGGCGCGTCTCTCATCTCCGAACAGGCTGCTTGTGACGAAGCTCTTCAGAGCTGCGACTTAGCACTTGATCTCCGCATGTCGACTGAGCCAATGACGCACTTGCCGACGTGGAGGTTTCGTTTTGGTAGTGAACGCTCTGGAGATGCCTCATTTTCGGTGGCCGAGGCCGTCGACGCGAGGGCGAACACATGGAAGGTCGCCCTCGAGCTGAGCGACGGCATTGCCTTGCGGACCGGTTCGTTTGCGCTTGAGTCGTTTGCTTCGCGAAAGTGCGCGATCGACGCCCGTTCTTCGTTCACCTCATGGCCTCGACAAGTTGTGACGGTGTTGGGCACCAACGCCGCGCAACAGGTCGGAAATTCGCCAATCGGAGAAATCGAGACAACAACAAAGCGCCGGTCTGGCCGCGCTGGCGCTGCGATAGCAGCCGCCGGCGCTTTTTCGCGCCGTGCACTGACCTCGGAGGCCTGGACAATCGCGATTGCGCAAGACGACATGGACGCGGTAATGCAACGGCGCGGGCTTGGGTCGACAGAGTCTGTTGGATTTCGGCCAACGCGCGGCCCGCAGCGCATCTACCGGCGACCAGTCTCGGGTGCAGACCCATTCCTATTGCACGAAGCAGGAAAGACGCGTTGCTTGTTCGAACTGATTGAGCATGGGCGACCAGGTCGCATTGCAGAGATCACGGTCCCTGCGTCGCCCGCGACGCTCGACCCTCAGCCAGTATTCAGTTCGCAGTGGCACTGGTCGTACCCTCAAGTGTTCTCCGATAGGGGAGTGACGTACTGCCGTCCAGAAACGGCGGATGCGGATGGCGCGATCTTGCACGAGGTGACACCCGACGGCATGCGTGAGGTTGCAACGTTGTTGCCAGGCCTCGCGGTTATCGATCCAACTCTGTTGTTTTTCGATGACCGATACTGGCTTTTTTGCGGTCTCCGTCGAGGTCGTCTCGTGAACACTGAGCTGCACTTGTTCATGGCTGATTCGATTACCGGTCGCTACCATCCTCATCCGGAGAACCCAGTGAAAATCGATGTTGGCTCGGCGCGACCAGCTGGTCCATTTTTCACACACAAAGGCTCGTTGTTTCGGCCTAGTCAAGACTGCAGGGGAACCTACGGAGCGGCGCTAGTCATTAATGAAGTTGATGAGATCAATCAGCATCGTTATCGCGAGCATGAAGTATTACGTCTGGTCCCGCCCGCGCCTTACACGGGCATGCATACGATCTCCGCCGCGGGCGGCTGGATAGCCGTGGATTTGAAGCGTGAGTTTGTCAGCCCGTTTGATGTGTTGGCTCGGCTACGGCGGGGTGCGCAGGCGGCTCGTCGTTAGTTCATCTTGACCAGTCGTAGGTTTCGTTGAGCAATGTGAACAGGCGGTCGTTGTCGTCTCGGAACAGAGCGGTCAATTCGGCCCGCAGTAACGGCGGCATCGATTGGCCGACTCCTGCTTTGAATGTGGCGGTATCTCGCCAGTCGAATGGGCGAAGACCAAGGAACCGGGCGACCTTTTGCATTGTCTCGTTCGTGCGAGCGAAGAGTTGTTCGCTCGAAACTACGAGCACTTGATCTGGAGGTACCCATTCGTACAATCGCTCGAGCTGCGCGGCGTAGCGCCCACGGTCGACGTAACTCCAATGTCGATGAGCCTTGGCGAGATACCCGGGTTCCTCAACCATGCGTTGTACTTCACCTTGGAGCCGCGACGCTTCGGCGGCGAATGCTGCAATCGGGTCTAACGGCTCGAAGCCACGGGCGACCTCGTATTGGTAGTGCGACCATGCCCGTTCGACTGGGTCCCGGACAGCGAGCAGCAGCTGTACGTTTGGAAGTGCCTTTGCGATTCTTTCTGCTGCTAGAGGGTGATAAATGATGTATGGGCTTGCTTCGCCAGTGATCATCCTGGTTTTGGTGTCTCGCGCTCGCCGCATCGCGGTTCGTTCAAGCGGGAAGTGAGATCGGAACCAAGGTTGCCCACGGTGGTAGTGGACGTCGAAGTACCGGCTGCCCTTGGCGACATACGGCGGAATCACGTCGGGATGCTGAATCAGGTATTCGAACAGCGACGTGGAACCACCGCGCTTCGTGCCGATCACTAAAAACTGAGGCACCATCCGTACGCCAGGTGCGAGACGCGAACCGTGCCGCAACAAGCTTGTCGCGAGTACTTGGCGGCGAGGTGCAGTGAGCTTGGTCTTTTTAGTCAGGGCCGGGTCCGGTCGATAAGGCCACGATACAGATGCTCATGTTCGTCGGCCGCGGTTTCCCAGGAGTAACTGTTACGTACGAAGGCACCAAACTCACGCGCGTTGGTGGCTCCCGGCTGCCCGTCGTTTCGCACTTGCGAAATCGCCGCGGCAAGCGCGGTTGCCGATAAAGGCGTGCACAGACGCAGCCCTGGCCGACTCGTGTGGAGGAGCTCAACGTGGGCCGGAATTGCGGTTGCCACAATGGGGAGGTCGTACGAAGCAGCTTCCAACAGTGCAAGTGGCATGCCCTCGGAACGCGATGGCTGGACGAGACAGCCAGCATTGGTCAAGAGTTCGCGCAGTTCGTCGCGAAAGCGGAACCCGACGAAGCGTATTCTCGGATCGGAGGCGGCAGCAACGTGCAATTGCTGCACGTATTCGTCACTGAAGCTAGATCCGCCAACGATGACGAGCGGATCTTCAAGATTCGACGCCCTAAACCCTTCGACCAGAAGATCTATACCTTTTTCGGGCACCAACCTGCCGACGAATAATGCGTAGCGTCCTTTTGTCAGTCCGAGCTTTTGTAAAAATGGGCCCGCGGTTGCAGGCACCGGCGGAATGACGCCGTTGGCTATGACTGTTGTTTCTCGTTGGTAGCGATCCCGGATCGCTTGTTGCCAAGCGCGAGATACCACCACCGTCGCGTTCGGTACCGTGACACTGAGGCGGTCGGCGGTTCTGAGCAGCGTTCGAGCTGCAACGCCCCACTTTTCGTGTTCGGAATTGAACGAGTGGACGGTGAGCACAATCCGACGGTGTCGGCGCAATCTCGAAATCGGGGCCGCGAGTCCGGGACCAGCGTTGTGATAGTGGACGACGTCGTAGGGTTCGAACAATGAGTGTGCGGCGGACAACCCTGAATGCACGATTGCATCGAGGTTCTTGGACGAAACGCTGGGCAACGAGACGAGACGCATGCCCCGATATTCAGAACGTGGCTCCGGGAGATAGTTCGTTCTGCAGTAAACGGTCACGTCGTGGCCGCGCTCAACAAGGCGAGCTCCTAGCTGTTCAACGTGGTGTTCAACGCCGCCGTGCGTGGCTGGCACGCCCCGGGAACCGATCATCGCGATTCGTAAGCCAGTCAACCAACTGCTCCAGCCGCACGATAGTGACCAACGAGGTCGATCAAATGGCTATCGGGATCGTGAGCGGCACGCACGTATTGCGCAGCATTGATACCCATTTGCATCGCCATTTCAGGATCGGCGGTCAGTTCGTCCATTGCTTGAGCGAGAGCGAACGGATCTTTTGGAGGCACCAATATTCCGGTGCGCCGCGGTTGCACGATCTCGCTCAGCCCTCCCAAGTCGGTGGCGATGACTGGCACTCCCGATCCGAAGGCTTCGAGCACCGCTAACGGTTGATTCTCGAGCCAAGATGAAGGCACTAACGCCGCAGTCGACGCTCGCAGCCGTTGCACTACCTCTTCGCGAGAAACCCGACCGTGAAACGTGATCTTCCCCGGAGCTACCTCGTTGGCCAGCGTTTCGAGGTGGAGCTGTTGCGGTCCTTCGCCAAGGATGTGAAGCCGGACGTCTTGCTGCGTGTGGCCAATCGCCCTAACCGCTACTTCGACTCCCTTTTCCGGCACGAGGCGCCCCGCGAATACGAAGTGGCCCTGCTCCACAGCTCGCTCATCGTCGCGTTCGCTCGCAGGGAACGTGAAGTTGCGCAATACGTGAAGCCGGTCGGGGAAGACTTTGCCGCGCTGGAGCGTATCTGCGAGGTACTGGCTAGGACACAGAAAACGTGAGATCGGCGAGTATCGCTGCGTGGCTGTGTGAACAGAGAGTTCGAGGGCCATCATCGCGCTTGTTGCAAGTGACCCATCCCTACACTTAACGCGTAGTGCTTGGTGAAAATGTCGCGGAACGCAAGCATCGCAGATCTCGCCGTTCGCAAGCAATTGGTACGTCGGGCACACGAGTTTGTAGTCGTGTGCCGTCATCACGATGGGGACCCCGGCGCGTTTTAGCGGAGTGAGGATCGACGGCGACAGTTGGTGATAAACGTTGTGCAGGTGTGCGACGTCGGGGCGAAATTTCTTGATGACGTTCGCCATTCCGCGTTGCGCGGCGAGCGACCACAGCATCCGTCCGCCCGCGCGGGCCTTCGCTGTGATGCCGGCGGGGTTGTCGAAGTCGACCTCGGTCGGATAGTCGTCGTCGAAATCGTGGATGACGTTTTCCGGGTGCTGCATTCCGAAGAACCCGACCTCGTGCCCAGCGCCCCTCAGCAGTTCGCTGACGTCAAGCATGTAACCCTCAGCGCCGCCGCGGCGATAGAGGAACTTGTTGACTTGCAGGACGCGCATGTTGACCTTTCGAAAGTTTCAAAACGGGTGGAAAGTTCATCGAGCCTACCGGCGCGTGTGGTCTGTCGAGTCTCCCAGCTGAACACCGCGGTCCTCGGAACAACCGGCACCGGTCAAGACTCTAGGTGGCCTAAACAATCGCTACGAGTAGTCCCTGTTGGGATGATTTGTCATGGTATCTAATGCGCGATAGTTTCGAGCATTCGCCCCTCGCAGGACTCGAGCAGACATGCGGTTTAATCGGTTACAAGTTACGTTGGCGCTCGTTGTTTCATTGTTGGCTCCGATGGCCTTCGCCAGCCGTGGAGAAGCTGCTACGACGCTTCCGAGTGGTTTCACCGAGACCGTTGTGTCGAGTGCGAACTTGTTTGCGCCCACGCTTATGGCGTTTGCGCCAGATGGCCGTTTGTTCGTCGCGCAACAGAACGGCGTGATTCGCATTCTCAAGAACGGCGTGATGCTTTCGACGCCGTTCATTCGCATCACAGGAGTCGAAACGTCGACTGATCGTGGAGTGCTGGGTCTGGCGTTCGATCCCAATTTTGCGACGAACAAATACATCTACGTCTACTACCACCGTTCGCTTCCGTCGATTCACGGTGTGATCAGCCGTTTCGTTGCAGCTGGCGATTTAGCTGTTCCCGGGAGCGAAACCGTGATCTATACGCTTGACAACCTTGTGCCGTTCGGCGTGCATACCGGTGGGACGATGAATTTCGGGCCGGATGGGAAGTTGTATGTCTCAGTCGGAGACGACAGCCGCGGCACAATTGTGTCGCAGAGCTTGACATCCGATCTCGGCAAGATGCTGCGAATCAATGCCGATGGATCAATGCCTACTGACAATCCGTTTTTCGCCCAGGCCACCGGGAAGTACCGATCGATTTGGGCTATTGGGCTCCGAAACCCTTACACCTGGACATTCGAGTCTTCGACGGGGCGGATGCTGATCAACGACGTCGGGCTTGCGACTTCTGAAGAAGTCAATATTGGCGCGCCTGGGGCCAACTATGGCTGGCCGACCTGTGAAGGGCCGTGTCAAACGCCAAATCCGAACTTCACCGATCCGGTCTACTCTTACGGGCACGGCTTCGGACCCGACGAGGGCTGCGCCACCATCGGCGGAGACTTCGCGCAATCTGGGCAATCCAATTTTCCAGCGAGCTTTAATGGCTTGTACTTTTTCGCCGACTACTGCGGGGGTTGGATTAAGACCTACAACCCGGTAACGGGTGCCGTAGCACCGTTCGCCACCGGTATCGTGGCGCCCACCAATTTTCGTTTCGGTCCCGACGGATCGTTGTATTACGTGTCGCGGGAGCAGGGAACGGGCGGGCCGAGTCGGGTCATCCGAATTAGCTACACAGGCAGCTTGGTTCCAACAATCGACCAACAGCCGCAAAGCCAACTCGTCAGCATCGGAAACAATGCAAGTTTTAATGTTACGGCCAACGGAGGCACCCCCCTTAGTTACCACTGGCTCCGCGACGGCTCGGTCATTCCAGGCGCGATTAGCTCGGCGTATCAGGTGAACGGCGTCACAGCGACCGACGACGGCGCAAGATTCTCAGTAGTGGTTACCAATTCGTACGGCACGATCACCAGCTCCGAAGCGATTCTTAGCGTCACCTCCAACCAACCACCGGTCCCGACAATTGTCGCACCCTTGTTGGGGGCAACGTACGCCGCTGGCGATTCGATTTACTACGCCGGTTCTGCAACAGATCCTGAAGATGGCACGACGTTGCCAGCCAGCGCGTTCAGCTGGACTGTCGAATTCCGCCATTTGGCGCACGTGCACCCCTTCCTCGGGCCAATCGACGGGGTCAAAGCGAGCAGATTCTCAACTCCTGCAAGCAACTTTGAAGTGGCAACGTCGGTGTGGTTTCGCGTGTATCTCACCGTGACGGATTCTCAAGGTGTCGCAACGACTGTGTTTCGTGATGTCTTACCCCGATTGACGACCATCACGGTGAAGTCTTCTCCTAAAGGCGCGCCGGTCACGCTCGAAGGTGCGCAAGTTGCCACGCCAGCGGTTTTCTCGAGCGTTGCTCGGATGAGCCGCACCCTGGGCGCTGTCTCGCCAGTTACGATCGGTGGCGCTAGTTGGGTCTTCGACACGTGGTCAGACTTCGGAGCTGCCACTCACGATGTCGTTCCGCCGAATGGCCAAGCGGACTACACAGCTGTCTACCGTTTGAATGCTGGAGCAACGGGCACCGGCACGGGCTTGAAAGCAACGTATTTCAATAACGTCGATCTCACGAGCGAAGTCGTCAGCCAAGTTGAGCCCATCGTGATGCGTTCAGTTCCACTCAATACCGCGCCTGCGCCTGGCGTGAGTCCCGGAACCTACTCCGTGCGATGGGACGGTCAGGTCGCCTCGCAATTCAATCAGAACTACACATTCTTCGCCCAGGCTGACGATGGGGTCCGACTCTGGGTCGGCAACGTACTTGTGATCGATCAATGGGGCCCCCACGCACTCACCGATTACCAATCTGCTCCGATCCCGATGGTGGCTGGTGCTGCCGTCCCGATTCGTATTGAATTCCGACAGGGTTCACCCCGACTCGGTCGGGTGGTGCTTTCGTGGAAGTCGTCGTCGGTAAGCCGCTCAGTGATTCCGCGAACTCAGCTCTATCCTGCCCCCTAATTTCGCAAGCATGAGGCAACGCTTAGCTCCTCACCGGCGATTTGCGCTGACCCGTAACGCGCGTGCACCCGGCTATGCGATTGTGTTGCTCGCTCTGTTCACGGCCTGCACCGCAGGGACGACTTCGAAACCGGAGAGTCCAACAACCCCGCCGAGCTACCTCGCTGCCCCAGCGGGGCTGGCGTCGCTGCCCAACTACGTCGACACCCAAGGTGGCAGCGACGCAGAGCAGGTGTATACGGCCGCTGAGGTAACCCAATTGGCTCGGCGATTCAACTTGATTGTGGCGCGAAAGGCGACGTTCACCGCGACGGGTTGGACGCCAACGATGCGTAAGGCGAACCCGGATCTCACGTTACTGACGTATCTCAACGGCGCGTTCTCGCAGGTTGCTGAGGCGCCAGCGCTGCCGGACTCCTGGTTCTTACTTGATTCGAGCGGCAACCGAATCCTGCACAAAGTCTTCGGGACCTCTTTGATGGATATTACGAATCCGGAGTGGAAGAAATACGTGGCCGAGAAGTGCGTCAGTTTCGTAGCCCGCGCTGCGAGTGACGGTTGCCTACTCGACGATTTAGGTGCGGGCAACCTGACGGCCAGTTTTTCCTCGGATCCGATTGACCCTTCGACTCAGCTCCGTTATACGACAGCCAGTTGGGTCGCGGCGACGAGTTCCCTCGCCAGCTATGTGAAGGCGAATGTTGCCGGCGACGTGCTGGTATTTTCCAATGGGCTCAATAGCGGTGAGGCGTATTTTGGCCCGGCCCGAACTTCGCGTTTGGCGTTAGCCACCGACGGCAGCGAAGCCGAAGGATTCTTACGATTCGATTCGACTCCGATCGACAAGTTCCGAGCTGAAGACCTTTGGAAAAAGGATGTCGAGATGCTCGTCGATGCGGCACGCACGAATCGTGTGGTGTTGGCGTTGACGAAGGTTTGGGTGACTTCGACGCCAGAGCAGTCAGCGCGGTGGCGGCGGTACGCCTATTCCTCGTTCCTCCTCGGAACGAACGGCGCGCACTTTTTTTCGTTCAGCGACACTGAGCCTGGCAAAGGTCCGGGTCCTGACCCGATCGAAACGATGCAGCTTGGTCGAGCGAAGAGTGCATACATGAAAATCGACGGCGTTTATCGACGCGATTTTGAACGCGGCGTCGTACTAGTGAACCCATCGACCGAGTCGGTGACCGTCGAGCTCGAAAAGGCGATGCGAACCCTCGACGGCCAACTCGTAGCAAGCGTTACTCTCGGTCCGCATTCCGGCGAAATCCTCACGTAAAGCATCGTTATCTCGTACGCGCGTCGTCGATGTGTATTGACTACTGATTGCGCTTTGTTTGTGCGATGAGCGCCGAAAGACGCCGTGCTCCCGTGGCGTTGAGGTGCACTTCGTCGGCAAATAACTCTGCCGGATAGTCCGCAAGTTTTGGTTGGACAAGAGTTGCACCGTGGCGATTCGCGATGGACAGCCAGCTGGCTACGAGCTTGTCATATACCGGAGAGTCGCGTGCTTTCAAGACCGGCATGCTGACGAGTACAACGCGCACGTCTTGGGCTTGAAGCCAAACCACCAGATCCTCCAGCACCTTGCTTCCGGCTGCGAAATCGGCGGGAGGGAGCGCCCCCATATAGTCGCCTGAATAGACTCGTGACTCCCATGGGGCGTATCCGTCCGGATCGAGGTTCTCGATGTTTTCTTGATCGAACGTTCGAGTCGAATCCAACGCAACTAGCGGCTTGCGTAACGTGCCGCGATAGCGAAACGTTCGGCTGTAACGGTTCGCGAAGGCGGCGTACGCCGGTGCCTTTCCGAGCCACGCGTCTGCGGCAACGCTGCGGTCAATGCACAGTGTGCACCGTGCATCGGCGAGACCGAAATCGGAAAGTCCGAGGATCACTTCTTTTGGTTTCATCGTCGGCATCACGAAGTTCTCTAACCAAATCCTTGTATCTTCGATCGTTGCCGCTCGGAGTCCGGCGTTGTATACCGAGTGCTGCCCAAGGCCGAGACTGTCGGCGATAACCATTGGGTCGATGCCTCGTTGCGTTACCGACGAGCCAGCTAAGACGATCGTGGGCCGCACGACTGAGCCATCTCGTCTGAGCGCGATTTGTTCAAGCTTCAACGCTATGTCTCGACTCGGATAACCGCCCGACGTCAGGGCTGTCGGCCACGCAACTCGCATCCCTATTTCGAACAGTACGAAACACAAGACAAAACTAACTAGTAGCCGAGCCCACATCTGCGGCGGTTTTTTCGCGGACGACCGCGACCGCCTTGTGATTAAGCGAATCCTGAAGCCAGATCGGGGGATGAAATCGTCGGTCATTAGAACTGGAAGTAAATGAACGGTGTGGGAGCCGCGCCGCTGAAAACCACGAGCATCAGAACGGCGGAAGCCGCGATCGCGCCTTGAGCGAAGACCGGAAGTTTCACTAGCGGAGTGTACCAACGTCTGCTGCGATCAAGAAGATCGATGGTTACCATGATGATGAAGAATGCCACCAAAATAAGTGCGTCATCGGGGGTCCAAGCGTTTGGAATCTTGCCCGTTAATCCTGCTCCCATGCCTCGAAAGAAATCGATTGCTGATGCGAAACTGTCTGCGCGAAAGAACACCCAAAGGATGGAAACGAATACGAAATTGATCGCGACGAACGGAAGGTCGCGAAGCGGGAGTCGTTGGTCTTGCGGATCGCGAGGGGGGCGACCAAACGCGCGGTGAGCGGCAAGCGCTAGGCCGTGTAAACCTCCCCAGATGACGAAAGTCAACGAAGCTCCATGCCAAAGACCACCTATCAACATCACGAGCATTAGATTGCGATACGTCTTCGCCTTAGAACCGCGATTGCCGCCGAGCGGCACATAGAGGTAGTCATGCAGCCAACTCGATAGGGAGATATGCCACGTGCGCCAGAACTGCGTGATGTCGCGAGATAAGTACGGTTGTTCGAAGTTGCGCGCGATCTCGATACCGAATAGGCGCCCGATGCCTCTTGCCATGTCTGTGTAGCCAGCGAAGTCGCCATAGATCTGGATTGAAAATCCGAACATTGCCGCGACGAGTGGCAAGAATCCGCGATCGGTCGGATTCGCGAACGCGGTGTTGACGAACGGCGCGATCCCGTCAGCGAGGACAACTTTCTTAAACAGGCCGGAAACAATGAGTACGGTTGCGCTGTAGATGTCGTGGCGGGTGGGGAACTGCCTTTCCCTGTGAAATTGTGGAAGCATGTGGCTCGCACGAGTAATCGGGCCGGCGACTAGCTGGGGGAAGAATGCGACGTAGAGCGCGTAGACAACGAGGTCGTTTTCTGGGGCGATACGTTTGCGGTATACGTCAATTGTGTAGCTGATTTCATGGAATACGTAGAAGCTGACGCCCACAGGCAATGCGAGTTTTAGGGCTGGCTCGGTCCATTGCAGACCGAGTTTGTCGACAACGTCAGCTGCCGAGCTCACGAAGAAATCGAAGTACTTGAACACTCCGAGGATTCCGAGGTTGACCGCTACCGAGAAGATCATCCAATGCGTTCGTCGCCGCTCGTTGTTGGCAGCCCCGAGTTTTTGGACGGCGTAGAAATCAATGATCGTCGTGGCTGCGAGGAGAAACGCGAATCGCCAATCCCACGATGCGTAGAAGAGGTAAGACCCCGCTAGCAGTATGATGTTCTGCGGTGTGCGCCTGCGGAGCAGCCAGTATGTCGGGAGCACCAGAAAAAAGAAGATCGCGAATTCAAATGAATTGAAGAGCACTAGATCTCCAGAGTGTGGCCAGCGCAATGACGCTACCAGTCACTTTTCGACTCAGCGGACCTAGGATCGGTCGTGCCACAGAAATCTTGAAGGTCATCTTGTTGCGCTTGAGTGTGCATCAAACGCAGTTCGGGAGAGCCACCCGACGGAGCTGGGCAACCCTCCCGAACTTGATTGGTTTCGAACGGTTAACGGTTATCCGAGGGTGACGGTTTCGCACGATGGCGTTGGATCAAGTGAGTCGTAGACACAAGAGTCGTTGGCCGCGCCGCCCACTAACCGATCGCTGCCAGCCGAACCGATAATCAGATCGTCGCCTTGCCATCCTGAAAGCGTGTCGTCACCATCTCCGCCAAGTATCGCGTCGTTGCCAAGGCCACCGTAGACCGTATCGTTACCTGCACCGCCGTTGATCGCGTCGATACCTGGACCTCCGCAAATTACGTCGTCGCCACCAAGTCCATCGATCGCGTCGCTACCACCAAGGCCGTTAATAATGTCTCTTCCCGGCGTGCCGGTAATGAGGTCATCTCCAACTGTTCCGCTAATCGTTGCTGGCAATCCATTGCAAGCCACCTGTTGAGTTGGTGCCGTCGTCGTTGTGGGAGGAACGGTCGTGGTGGGAAGCACGGGAACTGGCTTGAGAATTTGGGCGGTGTTAGGCGCCAGTGTCAGGGTACTGACGGTTGCCCCATCGAGGTCGGCGTAGTTACCGCCCAGAGCGACTGTTACGGACGCTGTAGTTGGATTGACGAATACCTTGCCCAACGACCAGTTGCGCGTGTAGAGGTTGCCAAGTTTGCCATATGGGCTGAGCGGCGTACCAAGGTTGAGGTTATGTAGTGGGTACGTCGGCCCCTCTTTACCTGGACCCGTTGCATTGAAACTGAGGTATGAGTTGCCGTCGGTTCCAAGCATGAACGTGGCGAGAGCGTAACGGTGCAGTCGTTCAATTGAATCCTGTCCGGCTGGGATCCAAACCTTGGTCTCGGCTAACAGCGCCTTGCCTTTGGAACCAACGTCGACCAGCATGTCGACATCTTGCTTCCAGGCGGTTTCTGGTCGGAACTTCGTGAGCGGTTGGGCTTGGCTGCGTGTGAATGCCTCGGCATCGGCCCCATCAATCACGTCCATAAATCGCGATGACTGTGCACCGAAGTAGACAGCCCCAGAGTTCAAACCATTAGCGAAGATGAGCTTGTCCGCAGGAATCTCGGATCGAATGAACGATGCGAGGGCGACTGTGGCCCCGACCCACTCGTGGTCCGTGTATGGCTCACCGTTTGGCTTCACTGGGATGGCGGAGTAATTGGTGCGTAGATTTCCCGCGCCCATGTCGTCGAGGTAACAGCCGTCAGCACCCATCTTGACGATAAAGGAAGCGCACTCGGCGGCTTCGTATTGTTGCCAAGCCGGACTGACTGGGTTCATGACATAGTTGCCGAAATGGATGTTCGTGATCCTGCGGCCGAGAGCGTCGTGGGAAAACGCACTTTCTGGAAGCCCTCCGATTTCAAGGGGCGAGGCATTGCTGCCGTTGGTGTACACCAACAGCTTGAGCTTCGGATTCGCAGCGCGCATGAGCGGGGTCAAACCGTTAGCTCGGAATGTGGTCTTCAGACCCACGATCATGTCGAAACGACGCGCCTGCGCAACCGCTTCAGCGTCGGTGTAAACCTGTTGCTGATCGTTGCCGCCTTGCGTGTGGGAAATCGATCGAACTCCGTTGGTTGACACGGCTTGCGCATCATTCGCGACGACCATCAAGCCCGTGCTGAGCAGTCCAGCTAACGCCGCTACTGAGCAACTAATTGCTTTGATGCGACGCCTTGCCCATCGAGTTGAGTACTTGGTCATTCGGTTCTCCTTCGTTGCTTGATTTGTCGCCCGCCCTCGGGTCAACCCGTCTCAGCCGAAAGCTTGGTCACTGAGCGTGGCAGATTTATCGACGAAAACACCGGAAAACATAAACATCAGCCGGACAAACTATTACAAAGATTCGGACAACAACCAAGACTGCGCGCCCAGTGCGGTGATTTACCGGTCAGAAGGTGTTGCGTCAACTCGCCAATCGCGCGCGGCGTTAGCCGAAGGGAACCATTTTGTCGACAGTTAGCGACGGCATGTCGATCGCGATGATTTTGAGCGCTTCGCTGTATTGCGACGGCGATAACAGATCCTTGAGCTCTTCGAGTGGCGTTGGATGGTTGGCGACGCTGACGCCGTAGCCATGGGCGATGAATTCGCAATACGCGTTAGCTCCGAGAGCAAGCACACCGATCAGACTGGCGGTATTGTCGATTGCCCATTGCGGTGCTGGCTTCACGTGATACTGCTGTGGGCTCAGCACGGTGACGCCGTTGCGCCATAGCAACGCGAGGCGGTGGCAGCCATCAGTGGGCTGAAACCGGGGGGTTAAGTTCTTCCCTGCTTCAGTCTGTAGCTGGCTTGCCTTGTTCACCGTTATTGGCCACCGTTCGTCGAAACCGCTGGCCTCGTAGCGTCTGAAAAGCTCGAGCGTCTTATGCACGCGCAATGCAAATGATCGGTTGATCGTGTTCTCGTCGACGATGCCATTGTGAATGTGATGGACAGCAACATTGCGAAACCAGATGTAGTACGAGGTCTGTTTCGATAGGTCGATGAATTTGTTGACATCCCTCGACCAGACGTCGCGGGAGCGCTCAATGAAATCAAAAAACTCGGCGCGGACCATGACGTCATATCGCAATGGGCTTATGAGCGACGCAACTGGGATCGGCTCTTGCCCGGAGTTCGATCGTGGGCGAAGTCGTGCCAGAGTCCGCACCCCAAGACTTACGTTCGCCCTTGTACGCTGAGTCAAGGACGGTTTGACGTTGTTATCGAGGTATTTGGACGACCTCTGTGGCATCCGCGCGAGAACGGGTGAAAGCAGACTGCGATCGTCAGCGTCAATTCCTAGAATCGTTAGGACGGTTCCGAATGTGGCGAAGAGCAAAATCGCACCCATCGCTGCTCCGGCCAAGGTGTCGCCGATCACGGACTTCACTGTGGTACCGCACATGAAGGCTAACCCGGCTGCGACGCTGGCCTTTATGAGGCGTTTTGAGGCGGGCACAACGTGCAGAACCCAATAACGAATCTGGACGATGCGAACAACAGCGTAGAGCACGAGTGACGCAGACCAGGCGAATGCGGCCCCTGCGATCCCATATCGAGGTATCAACATGAGGTTGAGACCGATATTGACCGCGAGTACCCCGATCGAGTCGAACATGTTGAGATTGTTGCGTCCCAACATGTTTAGGGTGACGCCTGCTGCTGTGCCCCAAGCGTCAAACAGCGCTCCCGCCGCGAGTATTTGAATGACAATCGCCCCCTGGCCGAATCCACTTCCGAAGATCCCCAGCACCGTGTAGGGGAAGACAAAGACTGCAATCGTGAGCGGCAATGCTGAAATAAACAGCCATTCGGAAGTGACGACGAAGACGCGCCGAAGATTTGCCAACATGTGGCGCTCCCACAGATCGGCGGCTCTCGGGGCGAAGCTCGCGGCTAGGGGTGTGACAGCGACGGATCCCAGCAGAATGGCTCGACTAGCGACCGAGTAGACGCCGACGTCGGTGCTCGGAAGGTAGGCGCCGAGTATCAAAGTGTCGGCATAGAGCAGGCCCTGATTCGCTACCGACGAGAACCAGCTGTACAACGAATACCGTCCTATCTCAGCCAATGGGTAACGCGGCGGCGCGTGAGGAAGGCCAGATGACAGTCGGTGAAGGGCCCAAAGCGAGGCCCCGCAGCTGATGGTTGAAGCGAGAACTAGTCCGAAGAGCGCTCCGTCGACCCCGAATCCGAAACTAAGGGACACAACGGCACAAGCGAAGCGAAGGCATGGCTCGAGAATCGACCCAATGATTGCGTACGCCCTCATTGTGCGAAACCCTTGGCACGCGGATAATGCACCCACCATGACGGTCGCTGGTATGAGGCTGAGGGCGGAGTAACCGATACCCACGGCAAGGTCGGCGTCATCGAAGAACTTGTGCGCAATCGTTGTGGCGTTTAGGAAAATTCCGGCGCTTGCCGCAGCCGCAGCGAGTGCAGCTGCCCAAAGTCCGGCACGAATCGTACCTCTGACTGCCGCGGCATCCTTGTTGGCTAGGAAAACCGCGACGTAACGGGTCATCGCATTGCGCATCCCGCCCATGCACACCAGTGAAGCGATTGAGCGCAACGCAAATGCCTGTGTGTAGAGCCCTACCGATCGAGACCCGAGCTGGTGGCCAATCATTACGACCGTCGCGAAAACGGTGGCCTGATTGATGATCGCGCCGCAGATGTTGAGCAGACCGCCGGAACCGAGTTGTTCGAATTCGTTCGAGCGGTCGACAGCTTCGCCCTGCACGGAACTTCCTGGCAGTAGGTCATCACCCGACGAAGGTGAACCACTTGAGTGGTTGTCCACGACCTAACTCCGTCCGTTCAGATCATCCAAGCCGCGTCAACGGCTGCGAATCGGTGCATGCTAGACAATAGGTACGCCTGCCTCTACCATCCTAGGGAGGCCTAGGGGATTTAACTGTGGATTTCTCGGTTTCTGAATGAGAGAGAAGGCGTAACTGGTGACCGCAGAAGTGATCTATGTGGTCGGAACTGGGCGCAGCGGAAGTACCGTCTTCGCCAACGTGCTGGGTACGGCGCCTGGGGTCTTTACCGCGGGTGAACTGCATTTCATTTGGCAGCGTGGCTTTGTTGAGAATCGGCGTTGTAGCTGTGGGAGCACATTTTCTGAGTGTCCGATGTGGATGGAGATCGTTCGTGTGGCGGAGGTGCGGACTGATCCCGTCGACCTAGCACGAGTTGCTGCAGATCTCATTCGGATTCGGAACCTTCATCGCTTGTCGCGCTTGGATAACGCGAAGAGCCGTGGACCAGAAATAGCCGACTACCTCAGTCACGTTGAGCGCCTCTATGAAGCCATAGCGACAGTTACTAACAGTCGATACATCGTCGATGCCTCAAAGCATCCGGCGTACGCGGTGGTACTTCAATCTACGAGTGCGAGCCCAACTGGTTATGTGCACTTGGTGCGCGATGCGCGCGGCGCGGCTTTCTCATGGCGACGCACCCGCGCTACCGGTGCTCTCCCAGACGATGGCGAGCCGATGGATCGTTTTTCTGTCGGCAAGGGAGCCGCGTTGTGGATGTTGTGGAATGGATTTGCCGTGCTGGGTTTGAAGCGCACGAGGCGATACCTCCGACTGCGATATGAGGACTTGTGTGAGGATCCTGCGGCCGAGATCCGCAAGTTGCTCGCTACGCTCGGTATCGAGTCAGTCGTGCCGTTTCGCGATGACCAATCGGTTGCACTTGAGGGATTGCATAACTTCGCGGGAAACCCGAATCGACTCAAGAAAGGGCCGGTACGGTTCCGAGCCGATAGCGAATGGCGCGCAGCAATGGCCTTGCCCCAAAAAATGATTGCGACTTGTATTGCTTTTCCAGGACTCATGTTTTTTGGCTATTTGAATCATGCGAACAGGGAAAGCGGTGCTGCTCATACCCTCGAACCGAATCGGAAGTAGCGCGTGACCGGCATCGGCTTTGTTCTCGGTACGGGGAGATGCGGCTCAACGTTGGCGCATGAAGTGCTGTGTCGGCATACCGGTGTGGATTTTTTTTCCAACCTCGAAGACCTGTCACCGATCTTCCGCCGGTTGAACCAATGGAACGGCGCACTTCTCCGAGCGCTTCCGCCTACGGCGTCGCAAAAAGGTCGTCTCCGTTTCGCTCCTTCGGAGGGGTATCGAGCGTTGGATCGCGCCTCCCTGCAGATGCTGACCGATCCGTACCGGGACCTCCAAGCGAATGATCTGACGCCCTGGATGCGGCAACGACTTTATGAAGTTATTTTAGGCAATCGGGAACGAGAACCAGACAAAGTATTTCTGCATAAGTTCACCGGGTGGCCAAGAGCAATGCTTCTCAACCAAGTGTTCCCAGAGGCGAAATTTGTTCACGTGGTCCGTGACGGACGCGCGGTTGCGAATTCGTGGCTGCAAATGCCGTGGTGGCAAGGACATCGCGGAGCGACAGGATGGCAATTTGGGAGCGTTCCTACGTCGATGCATGAGGAATGGGTTGCCGCTGGGGAGTCGTTGCCGGCGCTTGCAGGCATTGCTTGGAAGCTCTTGATGAAAGCCCACGACGACGCGAAATTTCAGTTCGGTAACATCCGATGGCTCGACGTCCGCTACGAGGATATGGTTGCGCAACCCGAAACGGTGATAGGTCAGATTCTCGATTTTTTCGATATGCCAGGCACCGATTCATTTGCTCGCCAGATCGCGCGATATGAGTTTTCTGCTGGCAAAGTCGATGCATTCCGTCGTGACCTCGGCGATGAGCACACCGCCATGCTGACCCGACTCCTAGAGCCAGAGTTGGCCGCATGGCATTATCTCGATTGATTCCTCGGTGTTAGGTTTGCCAGGCAAATAGTGCGATACTTCGCTGCGACTCGCCGCCGAAGCGTGTGAATTCGCCAGCAGCGACCAAGCCAAATGGAGTCATGGTGAAGTTATCTCGATTGATTCCTCGGTGTTAGGTTTGCCAGGCAAATAGTGCGATACTTCGCTGCGACTCGCCGCCGAAGCGTGTGAATTCGCCAGCAGCGACCAAGCCAAATGGAGTCATGGTGAAGTCCCAGACTCCCAGCTGAGAGTCGCCTTGAGGATCCCAGGGGGCTATGACTCCAGTCGCGGCATCGAAGTTGACCGCCCGTTGCCGCGAAGTCGTGTAGTCGATGATGTCGTAGTGATGTCCGCCGTACACCATTCCTCCGTAGTAGTAGACGGCTTGGGCGTCACCGTCACCAAAATGTTTCCACAACATCGCGCCGGTCGTCGCGGAGAGCTTGTAGAACGAGTTGCCGCCGCCGTTAAAGCCGCCGCCGGCAGCGAAGTATACTTCCGAACCTGTCGGGTCGAGGGTTAAGTCGTAGCCGTTAATTGAACCGGTCACCAAGACCCCGGGATTCCAGCTTGTGGCAAGACCGGTCGACAGATTGACTGCACCCAGCCCGCGCCGCGCCGATCCGCCTATCGAGGTGAATTGACCGGTGACGTAAATCGTCTGAGCGTCGTTCGAAATGACGAAGCCGTTGACTCGTGCGTCGGGAGTGGACTGCCAACTCGCATCGCGCGCTCCGGTGGTCGCATTCACGCGCGTGAGCCGACCACTGTGGACGTTATTGATGGTGGTGAAGGATCCACCGATGTATACCTTGCTATCGGGCCCGACTTCAATATGACGGACGATGGCATCGGCGTTCGCAACGAACCCGCTGTTGAGAACGCCGCTCGTCATTGATAGTTTAGCGACTCTCGACCGGCTCACTCCCGCGACGTTTGCGAAATCACCACCGAGGTAGAGGCTGTCGGTCGCAGTGTGTGCAAGCAACGTCCAAACCGGGCCATCGGCGTCGGCTTGCCACGCATTTACGACGGCGCCGCTAGCCGACAGATCGAACGCCGCAAGATTCCGTCGGCTGGTTCCGCCGACGAAGGAGAACGCTCCGCCAATGAGTACCCCGGTGCCAGAGGAATTTGGTCGGGCGACATACGACACGTCAGAGGCGTTCGGGTTCCAAGTTGAGAGCGAACTATCGCTATTCACTCGCGCGACGCGATTTCGTGGAGTCGCACCCACCGAAATGAAATCGCCAGCTACGAGCAACGAGCCGCTTGATTCGACGGTGACGTCACGAACAATGCCAGTGACCGTCGCATCGAAAATGTCCGCGGTTCCGCCGACAGTGAGCGAGGCGAGATAGTTGCGCGACTGGCCGCCGATCGAGGTAAATGCCCCGGCCGCATAGATACTCGTGCCATCGAGTGATCGGGCCAAGCCGTAGACAATGCCGTTCGCGTTCGGATTGAACGAACTGACAAGCGTTCCGCTGGTGCCAACTGCGCCAATTCTGTTGCGTGTCGAACCTGCGAGGGTCGTGAACGCCCCCGCGACGTAGATCGTGGTGCCCGCAGAGTCGGGAAGAATTTCGTGCACTGTTGAACTGGCGCCAGCTACGAAACTGGTGAGCGCCCCGGTTGTGGGGTTGAGGGCTGCCATTCGGGTACGCGTAGTGCTGTTCATCTTGGTGAAATCGCCGCCCGCATACAAGGTGTCTCCACTCGGCGATAGGGCGAGCGCGCGAACATTGTTGTTCGCGTTTCCGGTCCAGCCTGATACCAAGGTGCCGGTTACTGCGTCGACAGCTGCGATTCGAGACGCAGCCAGCTGTTGCACGGTCGTAAAATTGCCGCCGAGATAGACACGATTTCTAGGAGCGTCGTAGACAACTGCGTGCACGGTGCCATTTGGCCTTGGCGAAAATGAAGGATCTAGGGCGCCATTGCTCAGTATGTGGGCAAGACCCCGCCGGTACTTGTCTCCGACCAACGAGAAATCGCCGCCGATGTACCAGCCGCCCGCGCCGTCCTGAGCGGCCGACAAGACTTTACCTCCGACGAGCGCGGCCGTGTTTCCCCCGATCAAGCCGGAACTCGGATCAACGACTACACCTCCACCTTGTGTGGGCCCTACTTGATCAAATTCACCGCCAACGTAGAGGCGATTCGCTCCGTCGGACGCGACGGTGTATGCGTTGCCATTCGTCGACCATGTTGTTGTTCGATTTGATTGGAACGGCTTCACCTGTTTGAAAGAAACTGCTGTGGCAGGTGAGATATTTGTCGTTGTGTCGACGGCGGTTGCTGACACTACGAACGTGCCGTAACGTCCAAGCGCCGTTGTGTGCTGCCACAGGGTCGAAGGCGTGTTGGGTACAGTGAGCGTCGCGAAGAATTCCACCGGCGCATTACCCCAACTATTGGGTGCTTGCAGCCACTCTCCGGTTGCTGAGTCGCGGATTGTCAATCTCGCCGACGCCACGCCGAGATCATCAGTGGCCGCCCCGCCGAAACTGACTTGCTGCGATTGGAACACTTGATTCGTTGTGGGTATAGCGATGGTGATTGCCGGGGGCAGATCGGTGTATGAAAAGGGGACCGACGTGGTGGGCGATCGGTGACCCGTGTCGTCAGCGGTGGTTGCTTCAACGACGTACGAACCGAATGCTGGGGCTGTCCATCCATGCGACCACGTCGTGAACGTTGTTCCTGCGGCCGCCAGCGTCGCCGGAAACTCGATCCGGCTTGACGCGAAGTTTGAACCATTCCAGTACTGCCCCGAGACATTGGCGATTGCAACAAATACGTTTGTGACGGCGCGGTCGTCGGCAGCGGTGCCCCCGAATCCGACGCTGGCTGAAACGAATGATTGGTTAGTCGCCGGTGAGCTGACGGTTACTGTTGGCGGGAGGTCGTCGTATGTGAAAGCCGCAGTCGATAGCGCCGAGGTCTGCAGGCCTGAATCGGTGGCTTGGAACTCCACCGTGTATTGCCCGGCCGATGGCGGCGCGAAGTTGCCTGACCACGCCGAAGTGGTCGCCCCTGGTGAAGCCATCGCGAGGTCGAACTCAACTCGCGTGCTAGCCCATGTTCCGTTGCTTTGGAGCCACAGGCTTGTCGAATCTTGACGGACTGCGTGTGTGACTTTGGACACCCCTAGGTCGTCGTTGGCCGACCCGAGCAAAGCGATTGGTGTTGTCGAGAATGCTTGTAACTGAGTGGGCGACGAGACCTGAATTGTGGGGATTGCGTCGAGGAAGACAAAGTCTCGGGTTGCTAGCGAACTGCTATTTGCTGCGGAGTCGGTGGCCGTCGATTCGACGCGATAGCTGCCGTTCTGGGGTACTGACCACATGTATTGCCATGAGGTCGACTGCGCGTTTGGCGACGTGAGCGTTGCGGTGAGCTCAGTTCGGGTGCCGCTCCACGCGGTACCTGTCCACCATAGTGAGGTCGTCAAATCTTGAATTGCAACCCGTGTGTCGATAATACCCGCGTCGTCGGTCGCGGATCCCGTGATATTGACGGGTATCGAGGTTACGGTCTGCCCTGCGGTGGGAGTCGAGATGACGACGCTCGGCGGACTGTCGAGGTACGCAAAAGTAGCCGCGGCCAATGTTGAGTGTTGGGACAGCGAGTCGGTGGACCGAGCTTCTACCGCAAAGCTGCCGAACGCGGGAGGTGACCAAATGTAGGTCCAGTTTGTTTCGGCATTCCCGGGTGATGACAAGTTCGCGGTGAATTCGACGCGTGACGCACCCCAGGCCGATCCGTCCCACCACAAGGACGTCGACGAGTTCTGGATTGCGACCTTGACTGCGTCGACTGCGAGATCGTCTGATGCAGTCCCGCTAAAGGTGATTGGCGCGGCCGCCAAGGTCGCTCCCGCTGACGGGTTCAGAATCGCAACGATTGGTGCATCGTCTCGGTATGAAAAATCGCGCGTGCGAATTGTTGACGAATGCGCGAGCGAATCGAGGGCCCAAGCTTCGACACGGAAATCTCCGAAAACGGTCGGCTCCCATGCATATGACCAGGAAGTTGAAGTCGCACCGGGCGTTGCTAGCGCGGATGGTATTTCGAAACGGATCGCACCCCAGGCCGTGCCGTTCCAGTATTGCAGCGTTCCCAAGTCTTGAATCGTGATACGAGCTCCTGTCACCGATACGTCATCGGTTGCTGTGCCGCCGATTGCGATCGGTGCATTCGCAATCACTTGGCCTGCGGTCGGCGTCGTGATGGTCGCGTCCGGCGGAGCGTCTGATAACCCGAATGACACTGTTGCCGTTGTTGATGACTGACTGATGTTGTCGATTGCAACTGCGTTGAATCGGAATGTCCCATTGGTTGGAGCCAGCCAAGCAAAGGACCACGATGTCGCGCTCGAGCCAGGTGACGCTATCTGTGCAGCAAATTGTGTAGGAGCGGCGCTCCAAGTTGTTCCGTTCCACCATTGGTTCGTGTTGGTGTCTTGGATTGATACGTTGACGCTGGCAACCGCAGTGTCGTCGGCTGCCGTGCCCGATGCGACGACCGGAGAAGTTGCAATCGTTTGGCCCTCGGTTGGTGCAGTGATCGCGATGGAGGGGGGTGGATCGATAAGCGAAAAATTCACTGAAATCGTGGGCGAGGTGAGACCTGACGAATCGATCGCGCGACCCTCGATGCGGTAGCTCCCTGCCGCGGCTGGCATCGAGGCAGTCCATGCTGTAAACGTGGCACCGGGATTGGAGAGCACCCCATTCAGTTCGGTCGTCAACGCGCCAAATACCGATCCGTCCCACCACTGCAGCGTCGTTGTGTTCTGCACGGCGTATTTCACCGAGATGACACCGAGGTCATCGTTGCTTGCCCCGCCGAAAGAGACGGGAGATGAAGTGAACACCTGATTCGAGGTCGGGGTACTAATCGTGACGGTTGGCGCTATCTGCAGAGTGACAAAGCGATCGGGGCCTTCGCCTTTGGTGTTTCCTGAGTCATACGCAAGCGTTTGGACGTAATAGGACCCCGAGGTCAGAGGATAAGTCCAGCTAAACGAGGTCGTTGTCGACCCGATTGGCGCACTCATTGTTGCCGGTAATTTCTGGTACGCGCCCCAACTTGAATCGATTCGCAACCAGAGGCCGGTCGCCCGATTACGGACGGCTACGAAGGTGCTGACGATGCCGTCGATGTCAGTCGCGGAAGCCGAAACGATGATCGGCGTCGACGAGAGGACTGCGTTTTGCGCTGGGCTATTGACCGCGACTACTGGGCCCACGCCATCGGCCGCCATCGCGCTGGGCATGCTGCTGAGGGACACCACCAAGGCTACGGGTGCCATTACGAATCGGTGGAAATACCTGCGGCATCCGAAAAAATTCACAAATTGTTCCCGCCTGGATTTGGGCACCTCCGCAGATGTCCGCTACGCACCAATATTACATTCAACGGTTAGATTTTACAACTCGGTGAAGTCGTAGTCGTGCTTTGAGTGGGCCTATGATCGCACTCGACACGATTATTCGCGTATTTCTCGATGTTGTGAAATGACCCTGGGATCAGTTCTTTGATCACGTTCGCGAGGTCGGGTGCTCGGTCTGTGATGATCTCTTCAGGTGCGTCGTTTGTGGCGAGTACCGCGATGAAGAACTTTCGGGCTGCGCTGATATCGCGTTGCGCAGAAACGAAAATGTCGATGACTTGGCCGTGTTCGTCGACGGCTCATAGACGTATCGCCAGATACGAGCAACCTTCACGTACGTCTCGTCAACGAACCAATGGTTCCCGACGCGATGATGGACCGGCCGGGCTGCTTCGATCAGGATCGGCGTGAAATGTTGGACCCAACTGAACAATGTGACGCGATCGACTTCAATGCCGCGTTCTGCGCGGAGTCCTTCAACATCGCGGTATTACAATCCCTAGCGTGGATACCAACGGAACCCGCCAGAGGATCACATTTTTCGGGAACCGGTAGCCATTAAGCACCGGTCGTGAGGTTGTAGCTCACCGTCTGAAACGCTCCACCCGGAATTGCGCGAGTGGTGACTGTCATGATGCCCGAGAAGTTGATTGATACCGACTTTGATGGCTTCTCGCCTCCGCTGCTCATCGAGTATCCCGAAACGAGTACTTCCTTCAGGTCAGTCTGAAGGTAATCACGAAATCCGGTGCCGCTGCTGGCGTCGCTTGCAGTGAAATATATTGTTCCGGTGGGTGTGCCGGTCGTCGAATTCGAGGTACCGCGCAATGAGGCATTGAGCAGTTTGGCGGTCCAAACGTCACTTGTCCGACTCACCGTTACGATTCCCGATCGGATGGCGAACTGGGCGGGTGGCGTCGATCAGGATAGGTGTGAAATGCTTTACCCAGCGATACAAAGTGACGTGATCGACAGTGATGCCACGTTCTGCGAGGAGTTCTTCAACATCGCGATATGACAATCCGTAGCGCAGATACCAAACGACCGCCAAGATAATCACATCAGGCGGGAACCGATAACCCTTAAACGACGAGTTTTCGGAGTTGGGAACGATGAGGCGACGGTGAATACGCATTCCGCCAGCCTCACCACCCGAATCGGCTTACGTCAATGCAACAGTGCCGTTCAAGTTCTGGGATATGTACCACGAGGCTTGTGCCCGATGGCAAGCAAAGGGTTGGGGAGGCCGCTTGTATCTGCGCCGAGTTCGTGATCCGCAATGGATGCGATCTCACGACAACGTGTTTCGGTTCATGGCCAACCCGAACCGGTCATTGCCGCCTCGACCAACACCGTTTCGACCCTGATGCTTGGGCGGGACTGGCACAAGCCATCCCGCCCGGCAACCTACCTCCAATGACACCTTGTACCCGCCCTGTCGAACAGCCCGAATCCACATACGAAAAACTTCGGGAACGTCACCTCGGCGATGATGCCTGAACCGATGTCTGGGACCAAAATGATGTTTTGACCAAACAAACCCATTTAGATGCGGTTGCTTGGTTGCCGCGTTCCCAAAATCGAGAAATCCGTTCCGGAGTCACCTCACACCCTGTGCCCATGGGGTTTTCTCCATGCCCGACGAAGGCGGGGGTTGGAGAAAACTTGGGAGAAAACCTGTTTGCTGCAACTGGGCGAGGATAATTGCTGTGGGGGAGTGGCCCGGCTTTGTTGGAATCGGTGCCGTTGGTGGCCGGTTCGGTGTCCAGGTCACCGGTTTGGGTGGCTGGGCACGGTTTGTTGCGCGTGTAAGCGGTCGGTGCTGTGTTTGTTGGGGTTTAGGCGGCGATTCCGACTCGGCGACGTTGGATATGTCGTGTGGGTGCCGGATATTCGATTTTGGTTGATTTCGCGTCTGTGAATGCTGGCGTTTTTGTGTGCGGGTTGGTTCCGGGCGCGCCAGCGGTACGGGTTCGCAGTAGCGGCTGGTCGTTGTGGTGTTGTTTTTTTAGGCTGCTTGGCGGTATTGGTTGATGAGTCCGTCGCAGCGTGTGTGTCGTCGTATCGGTTGGCCTGACCGAAACGCGACGAGATCGACGGTGTTGGGTGCGCGTTGATTGAGGCTGCGGTGCGGTCGATGTTGGTTGTAATGCGCGACGTAGTCGTCGAGTTGCGCTTTGAGTTGTTGCCGGTTCCAGATCAAAGTCCGGTCGAATAGCTCGCGCCGCACGGTACCTACCCAACGTTCCGCGGAGCTTTGTCCGTGAGTTCGTTGAATGCGGCCGCGATGCGCAGATGACGATGCCTTGCATCGACGCCAAGTTCGTAGTGGCGGCGCTGCACATTCTGCATGAACGCGTGGCCGCGTATGACCACACTCGCGGTGCGGATCGTTTTGAGGCCGCGCATCGGTCGGAGCCGAGATTTGAGTCGGCCATGATCACATTCAACACGACTATTTGCATATTTCTCGGTGTTGTGAAACGAGCCTGGTAGTAGTTCTTCGATCACGTTCGCGAGTGCTGGGGCACGGTCTGTGATGATCTCTTCAGGTGCGTCGTTTGACGTGAGCGAGGCAGTGAAGAATTTCTTGGCTGCGTTGATGTCGCGTTTCGTGGAGACGTAGATGTCGATGACTTGGCCGTGTTCATCGATGTCCCGGTAGATGTAACGCCAGATGCCGGCGATCTTTACGTAGGTTTCGTCAACGAACCAACGGTTCCCGACTGGATGACGAACTGGGCGGGCTGCGTCGATCAGCAGCGGAGTGAAATGTTGTACCCAGCGATACAAAGTGACGTGATCGACAGTGATGCCGCGTTCTGCGAGGAGTTCTTCAACATCGCGGTATGACAATCCGTAGCGCAGATACCAACGGACTGCCAGGATGATCACATCTGGCGGGAACCGCTAACCATTAAACAAAGAAATGTCGGAAATCGGACCGATGAGACGACGGTGGAAACGCACTTCGCCAGCCTCACCGCCCGAATCGGCTTGCGTTAATGCAACAGTGCCGGTCGGGATCCCTTCGCCGGGCCTCCGCCGGAGCTGTCGCGGGCGCCACGGCTATCGGTGCACCTCGACGACGGCCCCGATGGGCAGGTTGTCGAAGACGATCTTGGCCTGGTCGTCGGCCATCCGAATGCATCCGTGACTGACCGGCGCCTGGCCGAGCGGGGTGGGCAGGTCGACGCCGGCAGCGGTCTTGGGGATCGAGTGGAAGCCGATCCCGCCGTTGAATCGCGTCATGTGGTCCATGTAAACGCCGCTGCCTCCGCTCGCGTACGCCCGGGGGCTCTTCGACTGGACGTGGAAAGCGCCGACAGGCGTGAGTCCGTCGTGACCAGACGAGATCGGCGCCTGAAGGACGATCTTTCCGGACGAATCGTAGAAGGTCGCGGTCTCGTTCGAGAGTGTGATGACCGCCTTGACCCACGCGCCGCCGGCCGGGTCTTGGCTCGTGGGCTTGTGACTCCCCACCGCGTGGGCGTCGCCCTGTGCCGCCGCGCCCGATGTGGGTGGAGTCTGTGGTTCGCCCGGCACGGTTCCCGTGGGTGCTTCGGTCGAATGTTCGTCGGGTACGTCAGGTGCGTTCCAGTCGACGGGGGCGCGCGGGGCGTCGAGAGCGGCCCATGTCGCGGTTCCTACTACGCCGTCGGTGACGAGTCGCTCAGCCTTCTGGAACTGGAGCACTACTTGAAGGGTGTGATCTCCGAACACGTCGTCTTTCTCGATCGGTGCGCCGAGGTCGATTAGCCGCGCCTGCAGAGCGTCGACGTCAGGGCCCGAATCGCCGTGGTGGAGGAAGAACCGGCCCTTCGGGTCCTTGGGCGTGTTGTCGCCGACCGCTAGGTCGTGGCCTTCGGTGTCGCCGTCGCCGTGGCCCTCGGAGTTGATCTCGCTGTAGCGCGATTCGACACTGGTCTTGTCGTTGGCGTCGGAGCCGCACCCCGCTGCGACGATGGTCGCGGTGATGACGAGGAGTAGGAGCGTTCTGGCGCGCACCATGAATGTGTTCCTTTCGAGGGCTTCGTTGCCGAGGACCGGCGTGACAGAATGAGAGTATCAGTCAGTATCTGAAAAGATGAGGAACTTGCGCGGCTGCTACATGTAGTCCTGTCGCTCGAGGTAGCTGAATGGGCCGGCCGACGTAACGGTGTGGGTAAGTCCAGTGTTTCGCGACGAGGTGGCGATGCCATGCCAAGATCGTCGTCGGTTTGACGATGAAGGCGGAGCATCGTAGCCGGTCGATGAGTCGACCAACGCCTAGTACGACAGTTTCCAGGATGGCTCGAGCTCAGCCCACTCGCCCCCGCCGTGCGCACCGCCATACCGATGCCAGCCGGATGATCGCCTCCATCGCGGTAGTGAGGTTGGGACATTTGGCGGCACTGTTGCATTGAGCGAACGAGGGCATTCGCTGGCTTGTAGGAGCGCGGCGAAGATGCCCATTTGGGCAGCCCGACATCTTGCTGTCTGTACGGCTTGCACCCGCGATCCGCATCATGAGAATCGCCGAATCGTGTCCATTTTGTGCTGACGCAACGGTGCCCTCGCAGATCCCACCGGCCAACGTTGTCCTTCGGATGCGTGAACTTGGGAGGGGATTCCCCTCAGATTGTCGAACCTGTGCTCAAATTGCGTCGTGTTCACCTCACCGTCTGGCACGTTGCTAGTGATACTTGCCATCGCATTCGTAGCGCCGCTTGTCACGGCCGTGGCGCCGAAGCTGCGGGTCCCGGCGTTGGTGTTCGAGATCGTTCTCGGCATCGTCGTCGGTCCCGATGTGCTCGACCTGGTCGAGTTGTCCGAGCCGGTCGACCGGCTCGGTGAGGTCGGGCTCTCGACGCTCATTTTCATGGCGGGCTACGAGATCGACTCGGCCCGCTTGCGCGGCAAGCCTGCGAGGTTGGCGGGGCTGGGCTGGCTCGGATCGGTGACGATCGGGATCGCTCTCGCTGCGGTCCTGCAGGCGGCTGGCGTCGTGCGAAGCGAGCTCTTCGTGGGGTTGGCACTGACAACTACTGCACTCGGGGCGTTGGTGCCCATCGTTCGCGACGCCGGGCTGATGTCGTCCCCGTTCGGCACGCATGTCCTGGCCACCGGATCGATCGGAGAGTTCGGGCCGATCATCGCTGTGGCGCTGGTGCTAAGCGGCGCTAGCCCGACGGATGCGGCATGGTCGCTGGCCATCTTCGCAGGGGTATCAGCAGTAGCGTTCTTGGTCACGGCACGCCTCAGGTCAGTCCAAGTCGAGGGTGCATTGCAGCGCTCGCTGCACACGAGCGGCCAGTTGTTCGTGAGGCTCGCTGTGCTTCTTATCGCCGTGATGACGTTCATCGCCGGGCGGCTGGGCCTCGACATTCTTCTCGGCGCGTTCACCGCAGGCGTGCTATTTCGGCTCCTGGTCACGCGCTCGGCCAGCGCTAGTGACGCGACGCTCGTCGAAACCAAGCTCGAGGCGGTCGCATTCGGCTACGCAGTGCCGATCTTCTTCGTCATCACCGGGATCCGCTTCGACCTTGAGGCGTTGTCCAGCGCCAGCGCGCTCCTCAAGCTGCCGCTCTTTTTGGTCCTGTTCCTCATCGTTCGTGGCCTCCCGGTGCTCGCTTACCGCGCCGAGTTGCCGGACTCGCGCCAACGCCTCGGCCTCGCATTGCTCTCAGCCACCGCGTTGCCCCTCGTCGTGGTGATCACCACGATCGGCGTCGAGACCGGCCAGATGCGGCCGCCGACAGCCGCCGCGCTTGTCGGGGCCGGATTGTGCTCGATCATCGTGTACCCCGCGCTCGGGATCGCCCTGGCCAAACGCGGAGCCCAGGAGGCCGTCGCGGAGACGGGACCCTCAAGATGAGTGACCACATTCGGGTGCTTCAGGCGCAATCCATTCCAGTCTGGAGGACCCGGCACACCGAACGCGTGTCCTGACGCGACGCGGACCGCGTTGGTATCCGTCGGCGTTGTGAACCTGCTTTTGGCGACTGTTGTCCTTTGTTGTCCTTTTTCGCACGGATCCGGTGCCAACAACCGACAAAGATGGCGCGTTGTAAAGCGCGACGGGCGTGACGAGCTCGGGTACTCGAAACCCCACGTCGGAAGCGCCTGGGTGTCGACAGGTTTAGAGCATCGAGGGCGCCATAGCCCCCGTTTGGCGGTCGTGTCTTGGCCAGTACGTGGCTTCGCCAGTAGGCCCGTCAGCTGTGCAACAACGATCCGAGTCCGGTCCCGAAAGCACGTGCACCCATAATCAGGAAAAGCACGCCGAGCAGGGCGTGGTTGTTGCGCGTGAGCCACGATCGCCACGCGTCGAGCAGCGGTCGTGCGCGCTCGGCTCCCCGCACGACCGTGGTGAAGACGGGTATGGCGACGCCGAGCGTCGCGACGAGCCCGAAGCTGGCGCACACGATGGCGGCCTGCACTGAGCCGAGGCCCGCTTGGCCGATGGCGCCGGCCTGGGTGATGATCAGGGGGAGGTTTTTGGCGTTTAGCACGCCGAGCGTGCCGCCGAGCGCCGCGGCGCCGGCGAGGGTGATGGAGTCGAGCTTCGCGAGCCACTTCGGTTCCTGCGCTTTGGCGTCGGGTCGAAACTGGGCGCGCAGGTTGTGCACGGCGAGCCAAAGCATCAAGGCCCCGACGACGAGTGAGAGCCACTTGACGCCCGTGTCGGCGGTGCTTTGTGGTTCGCTCGCGCCTGAGCTCAGGGCGACGCCGGCACCGAGCACGAGGCCGATCGCGAGGGCGTTTCCTGCTGCGAACACCACCGCGCGCCCGATCCCGCCGGTGCCTGTGAGGATGACGACAACGCCGATGATTGAACCGATGCTCAGCGCGGCGGCGAGGGCGGCGGGCAACATGTCGCCGATGACTGTCCAGATCATGGTGGTGTCCCGTCGTCGTCGTGTTCTATAGGGAAGAGTTCGCTCATGCGTGCGCGGGCGCGCGGGGGCAGGAGTCGCGTGTCTGCGAGTAGGTCGGCAGGTGAACTCGTGTGCCAGTTGCGGAAGTAGGCGAGGAGCCTGACGGCGATGACCAGCGCGATCGACAGGCCGCCGATTTCGCCTGCCACGTGCAAGACTCGAACCGAGATGACGAAGATCGCGCAGCCAGCGACCGCCGACAGCGCGTACAACGGGCCCGGTACAAGCAAATCCGGCCGCTCGTTCACAAGCACGTCGCGGATCAACCCGCCGCCGACACCCGCGAGCACACCAACGAGCACGCACGACGCCCCGGGGAGTCCGGCGCTAAGGGCTTTCGCAGAGCTGACCACGGCATAGACGCCCAGGAACACGGCGTCCGCGGTGACGACAATCCACCCGAGTCGTTCGTGCATCGCGGCGAGCGTTCTCGAGAACAAGAAGATGCAGAAACCGGCGATGATTGCCGTAGGCAGCAACCAGGGCGAAGTCAGCGCCACCGGGGTTCCGCTCTGGATGAGCGTGTCGCGCAAGAGCCCACCGCCGAGGCCGCAGACGACCGCCAACAGCAGCGTGCCGTTCACGTCGAACCGATGTCTCACGGCGACCAAGGCGCCGGAGACCGCACCGAGCGCCGTCGCGATCACGTCGACCCACAGGGGAATGGAACCGATCAGTTCGTCGGGTGTTGCCTGCGCCAAGTTCACCGTGTGTGGTCCGGTTGCACTGGATGGTGACCCTCGGGATGCGGATGTCCGGGTCAGCCGAAGACCCGGACACCCTCCTTGTAGGTGTGCACGACGTTGATGTCGAGCAGCGCGTCGTCGTCGCTCACCGTGAGCGGGTTGGCGTCGAGGACGACGAGATCAGCGAGTTTGCCGGGCTCAAGCGTTCCCTTAATGTCCTCTTCGAAGATCTGCCATGCCGCGTCGATCGTGAGCGCGCGCAGGCCGGTCCAACGATCGACTCGCTCATCGGGCCCGATGACGGTTCCGGTGCGTGAACGGCGCGTGACCGACGACCACAGCACACGCATGGGGTCCATTGGTGTGACGGAGAAGTCTGTGTGGTTCGAGCAACGTAGGCCTTTGGCGACGGCGCTGGCCATCGGGCTGAGGAACCGAGCGCGGTCTTCGCCGAGGTTCGCAAGGTGTTCTTCGCCCCAGAAGAACACGTGCGACGTGAAGAAGCTCGGCGAGAATCCGCTTTCGACGTAGGCGTCGAGCTGGTCGGGGCGCATGCACTGCGAATGGATGACGACTGTCCGTCGATCGTCGGCCGCGCGAACGCCGGCGGCGCGGGCGCCGTCGATCAGCAGGTCGATCGCGGCGTCACCGTTGGCGTGGCAGAACACCTGGATGCCGTGCGAATACGCGTCGGCGAGCGCGCGATGCAGGACTTCTGGCGGGAACAGCGGCTGGCCGCGCCACCCTTGCTCACCGCCTGGTCCAGGCGTCAGGAGCGGCTCGGTCCAGAACGCGGTCTTGCCCTGCGGCGAGCCGTCGATCAGGAACTTGATCCCTTGCAGCTTGAGATGGTCGTGGTAGGTCCCGAAAGCCGTCTCCAACCGCTGCGGTATCTCCATTGGGGCGCACGTCGTACCGGGGGCGAAGGCGTTCGCGAACTCCGGCATGTCGATGATGAGCGGGAGTGCGACGATGTCGAGATAGAGGAGGCCGCGCGCGCCAGCTTCGCGCAGGAAGGCGACGTCCTTCGCGTGCGTCGCGCCCTCGTGCGCGGTCGTGACACCAGCGCGCGCGTAGATCTGCTGCGCATCGTACAAGCGGTCGAAGCGTTCCTCTGCGGACGGCTGCGGCATGTTCGCGAAGAGCGGGAGGAATGCCGTCTCCATGACGAAGCCCGCGGGCTCGTTCGTCCCGGGTTTGCGCACGATCAATCCACCCGGCGGAGTCGGAGTCGACGCGTCGTAGCCAACCTTCGCGAACGCGGCGGAGTTGAGTACTGCGCCGTGGTTGGAGCTGTGGATCAGCAAGATCGGATGGTCGGGAAAGGCGACGTCGAGATCGTCGACGGTCGCTTCGCGTCCGTCCTCGTAGTTCGAGCGGTCGTAGCCGTACCCGATCACCCACTCCCCTGTTGGTATGGCGAATCGTTCGATGTGCGCCTGCAGCACGGGTACGAGGTCCGCGATGGCCCGTACGTCGCCAACGGGCGGACCCGCGACGTTGGCCCAACGAACGACCTGTGGGGCGTTCATGAAGTGGCTGTGCGAGTCGATGAATGCAGGCATCAGCGTGTTTCCCGCGAGATCCACGATCTCGCTCGACGGTCCCTGGGTCGTGAGAACGTCGACGCGTGAGCCGACGGCGATGATGCGACCGCCCGCCACGGCGAGCGCTTCCGCAGTGGGCTGCTCGTCGACCATCGTCGCGATTTGACCACCGACAAAGATGATGTCAGCGACGGGTGTGTCCACGTAGCTCCTCAGTGTGAGACCGGTGCGAGCCGACCTTCGAACATCGTACCCCAGATCGTGATGTCATCGAGATGGTCGGAGCCCACCTCGTATGGGTCCTCGCTGAGCACGACGGCGTCGGCGCGTTTGCCCGCGCGTAGGGAACCGATCTCTCGCTCCCATCCCATGACCCACGCGGCGTCGATAGTGATGGCGCGTAATGCTCGGTCGAGAGAGATGCGTTCGTTCGGACAGAGCACGTTGCCGTTGATGGTCTGGCGCGTGGCGGCGACGCGTGCGAGTGTCAGTGGCGACAGTGGCGCCATCGGGCAGTCGGAATGGAGCGCGAACGGCACGCCGAGGCGTTCGAGCGACCCAAGGCGGACCATCTGCGACCCTCGGTCCTGACCGAGCAGCGTATCGCTGAAGATGTCGCCCAGGATGTGCACGTAGTAGGGGTTGGCCGAGACCAACGCGCCGAGTGCGGCGAGCTGACGGTTCTGGTCTTCCGTCGTGTATGCGAAGTGCTCGAGCGTCATGCGGTGGTCGAATCGTGGCTTCACGTCCTGGAGGTGGCGGAGGAGGTCGATGAACAGGTCGGCGCTCAGGTCTCCGTTCGTGTGCGCGTGGATCTGGTACCCGGCGTTCCAGAAGACCTCCGCCCACTCACGGTTGGTCTCGGGTGGGGTCATCCACTGGCCGGAGTGGCCGTCGAGGTAGCCGGGGAAGCCGTACTGCGAGAGGGCACCGAAGATTGCACCGTCAAGCATGAGTTTCATACGTCGGTCCATGCGCACGCGGTCGGTATTCTCGCTCTGCCACGCCTCGACCTGTTCAAGGGCTGCTGTTGGGGTCAGGCCACGCGCGAGGAAGTCGATAGTAATGGGTGTCAGGCTGAGACGGCAGGGCGGATCTGCTTCCTTGACGGCCTGTCGGATCAGGGCGCTTTCACCCATGGGGTTGCCGAGCGTCCCGATGCCCATGTCGAGGCAGGTAGTGACGCCCGCTTGGTGCAGCATGGCCAGGAAGTTCTTCATACCCTGCAGATATCGATCGGGTCGTAGGAACAGAGGAGCGAGCCTGGTCACGAGCAGTTGCGCGCCGTTCTCCCAGAAGTGTCCGCGCTCCCAGTTGACCTCCGGGTGCTGTTCGACGGCGGTGCGTTCGATCGCCGTCCAGGCGAGAGCGGCGCTGTTAAGGAGCAGTTCGTGGAACGATCGGTGCCACAGCACGAGCGGGCGATCGCCATACCGTGCGTCGAGCGCCGAGCGGGAGAGTTCGCCGTGCCACAGGGGATGCCAACCCCATGCGATGCACGGCACGGACCAATCAGCATGGTCCGCCACAACGTCGTCGAGGCGCGCGAGGAACGCCTCTGGTGTTGTAGCTGCTGGGAATTCGCCGGTTGGCAACGACCACGACTCGGGCGCTATGAACGGGAACTGGGTGAGTACGGCCGGGAGCGTGGGGTGCACGTGTGCGTCGATGAACCCCGGCAGGAGCACGTGCTCCGCGAACGTGTCGTCGACCACCGTTCCGGGTCGTTCTCGCCACGAGCGCAGTGAGTCGTCTGTGCCCACGGCGACCACCCGGCCATCGGCGACCGCGATGGCCGTCGCCGACGGCAGCGCCGGCTCCATGGTGACGATGCGACGAGCTCGATGGATTGTCACGGGGCCGATGCCCTCAGATGCGTGGGGCATGGTCAATCTCCTAGGAAGGGGATGGTGGCGAGCGAACCGGGCCGTCCGATTGCGACGATCGTGAGCGCGGGCTCGCTCGGATTCGTGGCTGTGGACGGCGTCAGCGATGAGCGTGCGCCGACGAGTTGGAACAACAGAGCGTCGCCGGGCGCGTTCGCGAGCCGCACGAAGCCCTTGGCACGGTAGGCCTTGGCAGTAAGCTCGGCGCGCAGGGTCTCGAACGTCGTCTTCGCAACCGGCGCCGCGGCGGTGAACGTGCGGGTCTCGAACTCGACGTGCGGAGGCGCCTCGGGTGTCGCTGGTTGGGTGCCGTCTCTGCGGATTCGATCGGGTCCGACGAGTAGTGCGAGCGGTACTTCGGCGAGGCGTGTCTCGAGCCGGGGCGTGCTCGGGGCCAACCCGTCGAACCACTGTCGCAGCGCAACGAGTGCAGCGTCGTCGGCGAGGTCGACCTTATTGACGACTAGCACATCGGCGTTCGCGATCTGTCGCCGCACCGTGTCGCCGACGTAGCGGTCGTCGGCCAGCGAGCGCACGGCGTCGGCGTCGGCGAGCACCAGGGTGGCGTCGACGTCGAGGCCGACGGATTGAGCGGCGTACCCGATTCGTTGCGGGTCAGCGACGCCGCTCGCTTCGACGAAGACCCAGTCGAGGCTCTGAGCGCGCTCCTGCAGTCGTAGCAGCGTCTCGGTGAAGCCGTCGGAGAGGCTGCAGCACAGGCAGCCGTTCGCGAGTTGCACGGTCTCACCGTCGTGCGCGACAACGAGTTTCGCGTCGATATTCACGGAACCGAAGTCGTTCACGACGACCGCGGCCCGCAGACCGTGCGCGTTGGCCAGCACCCGGTTCAACAAAGTCGTTTTGCCGGCGCCCAGGTAGCCGCCGATGATGGTCACACGTAACGGTTCCGTTGGGCGCGACGACATGGCTACATCCTAGATTCCGGGGGCTAAAATGCCCTGTAGCTCAGGAGCTTGGTAGGTCGACCTCGGCCGTGGGCACAAGTCGCACACGTACGTGCAGGCTCGTAAGTCCCGCGTCGTCGAGGCGGCGCCGCAGATCGGCTGGGTCCGGCGCAGGGAGCGGGCCGCTCACGGTCACGATCGGCGTGGTGCCGGCCCGTTCGACGTCGACGATCGACCATGCGGGGCCGGCCCAGGCCGCGGCCACCGAGCGGAGTTCGGCCTCCTCCGAACGGGCTTGTGTTATGCGCGCGCTGCCGATTGCGAGCGGCACGGCAACGCACATCACGAATCCGGCCAGCATCCACAGGCTGCGCCGGCGATCGCGCTCCGAGGTCGCCGCCACCGCTACCCGGTGCGTTCCAGCCGCGTACAGAACGAGGCAGCCAGTTACAAGGATTGCCGCGACGTTCACGAGGAACAACAGGAGAGCGCCCCTCGCTTCGCTAGCTGCACCGGCTTCGAGCGTCAATCCGACGACGGTCAATGGTGGAACCAGGGAGATCGCGATCGCGACCCCCGGCAAAGTGTCGGACACGTCTGGCCGGCAGAGCGCGAATGCGCCGACCATTCCCGTTGCCAGCGCCGCGACGAGATCGATCAAGCGCGGCGCGACGCGCGCGGCGACCTGCGAGTTCGTCGCGGCCACCACGTCGACCACCGAAAGTGAGCCGATAAGGAATCCGATCGCGATTGCCGCAAGTGCACCGCCGACGACCAGCGCAACGCAGCGCACGAGGTTGGCTCGATCGCCGGTGACCAACGCAAGGGCAGTGCCCAGGATCGGCGTCATGAGTGGTGCGACGATCATCGCACCAATCACAGTTGCTGTGGAGTCCGCGACCACTCCAGTCGCCGCGATCACCGCAGCAAGGATGAGGAGCACCCAGAACCGCGACGTCTTGGCGGGATCGATTCGCCGGGCCACGAAGAGTTGTGCGCGCATCCGCGTCAAATCGTCGGGGGTGGTTCCACCGATGAGGTTCGTCAGCTGCATGACTCCAGTCAAGCGCGTCGCGCGCTCCACGTAGGGGACCGCTCGCACGCGCGGCGAGCCGCTCGATCAGAGCCGCGTCAGCACTGCCGTCCCCCGCCACAACGACCAGACACCGACCACGACGAGTATCCAAAAAAGCAAAGCCGTCGAGTGGCTGCGAATCCATCCGAGCCACGCGTCGACTCGGCGTCCGACCGTATCGGGCCACCATGCCAGAGCGATTGTGGCCGCGATCATGGACCAGGTCGCGACTACACAGAACAACAGCAATGCCAGCCAACGGGCGCCGGCGTTGGCGTCGGTCTGCACGATTTCGGATCCGGCCGCAATCGCTATCGGATAGGGCGCGAGCGCGATGCCGGCCAACATTGCGGTTCCGGGACCGGCGCCCGAGAGCCGGTCCTGCCAGCTTCGACCCGAGGGAGCACTCGCCGTGTCTGCGCCCGCTCGTTGGCGAGCACGAGCTCGCCAAATGAATGCTCCGACCAACGAAGCGATCCCCAGCCCGATCATGATGATCGCAACGGCTCGGCTGGGTTCGTTGTCAGGACGGAGTCGCGAGCGCAAAACGGTGGCGGAGACGACGGCCATCGATGCGAGCACAAGCTGCCAGCCAAGGATCAGCGTGATTCCGTTGCGCGTCCGGCCGCCTGAACAGACCACAAGCACCGCGCCGACGCCGAGCGGGGTGGCGCTCGCGATGAGGCCGAGGACAATGAGTTCGAGAGAGAGCGCGCTCACAGATCCACCTTGTTCAGGTCGCGGAACGCGGCGACGTTCAAGCCGATTGCGAGCACGACCGAACGACCAAGGATGTAGGCCCACAGCAGGATTGCGATCGCGCTGCCGAGCGCGCCGTACGTCTCCGATTTCGTCGTGAACGAGCGCGCGAGATAGAGCACCGTGAATAGATGCAAGCCCTGCACCGCGATGCCGAAGAGTAAGGCACCCGGCCAATGCGCGGTCCACAACGCGCGGGGGTCGTGAGGAAGCTTGCTCCAAAGCCCGAGAGCCATGGCTGCGGGAAGGCCGACCGCGGCCAGCGTCAGGATGAGCCCAAGGGTGAAGGATTGAGCGCGGGCACGACCCAACAGATCACCGACAACGAGACTCAGCGTCACCGCACCGATGAACACCAACGCTTCACGGGCCGCTCCGCGGCGAGGCTGGACCGGGATGGCCCAGAGCAACGTGCTCGTGAGCCGCAACGCACGCACGAGGGCCCGAGCCCCGCTGAATAGAGCGACAGTAGCGATGGTGAGGATCACGATGCGCTGCCCGGTCGAAAGCGTGGAGAGGTTGCTGATTGCCTTGGCCGCGAGTCCCTCGATCCCGGCACGGTTCGCGAGCGTGCGGCTGCTCTGTTCAGCTGCATCGGCCGCGAATCCGAAACCGGCCATCATCACGACCACGTACGGAACCAAGAGCATGAAGAATCGGAACGCGAGCGCCCCCGCGAGCAGCGAACCGCCGCGTGCGCGATCGCCCTCGTACATCGCGAAGCCGACATCGATGAATCGAGACGCCGAACGCTGTTGTTCGAGCCGTTCGACCGTTGCGGTGGCGCGATTCGTCAGCGCGACTTTTTGGTGCCGAAGCCGCTCGCGTCGTGCCGGCTTGGTGGGGCGCTGCGAAGGCTGTGCGTCGTCCATGATCGGTCGCCGCGACGCGCGTCAGGAGAGGGCTTTGGTCTTCAGCACGTCGAAGTCGGCCTGGTCGATGGTGCCAGCGTCTAACAACGCCTTCGCCTGTGCGATCTGATCGGCGGGGCTGGGTGCGGCACCGACCGACCGCACATACTGCTCAAAGTCCGCCTGCGCGCGCTGTGCTTCGTTGACCGAGCGTTCCGCCATGCCAGTGCCCCGTACGATGAGGTACACGAGCAGGGTAATGAGCGGGAAGAAGAACAGACACGCGGCCCAAACCGCTTTCATCCCTCCCGAGAGGTCGTTGCTCCGGAACACATCGACGATCACGTTGAAGAGCAGGATGAAGTACTGGATCATGAAGAAGACCACTACGAGACTCCACAGGAGCTCGCCGAGCCCGATGCTTGCAATGATCATGATTTGTCGGCCTCCTCAGGCGACGGCGGGTGCTGGAACGCGCACCCTACATGCGTTATGGGTGTCATTGGCGGATTTTCGTGGCGCCGGGCGTTGTCGTCGTATCCGGCCCGAGAGTGCCGCGGGTGACTGCGAAGGCGCCCGCAACGAGCAGTGCGCCGACCGACGCCGTTGCGTAAGACAAGCCGAGCCACGCGACCACTGCAAGGGAGACGCCGACGGCTCCCACGCGCAATGCATCACCAGGCGACACTGGTGCGTTCTTGGTCGCGCCGTCGCGTTCGCGGAGCGAGAGCGCGACCGCCGCGGCGGCGAGGGCAATGCCGAAGCCCATCGTGAGCACGACGACGATCCGATCGAACTGGTCGACGGCTCTCCCGACGATTCTCGCCGTGGCGGCGCGCCCGGTGGGGTCGCTCACAAGTTGCGCGACAGCGCGCTCAACCTTGCGTACGATCACGTGCGCCAGCACGCCGGTTGCCGCGGCGCTGATACCCAGCCAGAGCAGCGTCTGCGCGCGATTGCGCGCAAGCGCGATCGCGAGCACGCCCAGAGCGATCGTGAGCAGCCAGATCAACCAGACAATTGAGCGGAGTGCGGCGAGAATCCGCTGAGCCGTATTGATCGCCGAGCCGGCGTTTCCTGCGTCGTTGCGATACACAGTCAGCTGGGCGAAGTGCCGCGGCAACGGGTGGCCTAATGCTTGCGAGAGCAGCGCGATCTCCTCGGCCGGCGTTCGGGCCGTCTCGATATCGGGGAGTACGACATCCTGCAAGAGGCCGAGTTGCTGCACGCGCCGCAGCAGCTGATCGACAAGCGGCACGAGATTGAGTGTGACAGTGCCCTTGCCGACGACGAGGAAGCGACTACGCGGCGGTTCGCCGTCGAGGACGCGCAACGCTGCGGCATGGGAGAGACGGACCGACTCGACGAGCACGGCTCGGGCGCGAGGCGACGCGAGTAGCCTGTTCGCCTCGTGGACGATCACGTTACGCAGCGACGCCGCGAGGAGCGGCTCGAGCCGGTCGAGGCGGTCCGGCAGTAGTCGCGTGAGTACGCCTGACTCAACGATCGCGGGCTGGATCTGGTCGGCGAGGTAACCGCCGAGCGCATCCGTCACCTGCGGATCTTCGAGACCGCGCTCCACCGCGTTCGCGACGCGGTCCGTGTCGAGGACCGAGCGTGTCGCCCAGGTCAGAAACGTCGCCCCGAGGAGCGACACGGCCGTCAGGACGACTACGAGTGCCGTCGCCCAGGCACGGATCCGGGCGCGAGGGCTGCGGGTCTCGCTCATGGTCAGCATGGTACCGGCCGTCGGCTGGCACTGTTGCGTTGAGTGATCGCTGTTGGCGCGTGGAATTCGCGCAGTTTGCCTTTCGGGGGCACTGTTGCATTGAGTGATCGCGATCGGCGCGTGAAGTTCGTGTAGTTGCCTTTCGGGTTAGATCTTGTCTGCAAGTTCGTTGAATGCGGCTGCGATTCGTAGATGATGGTTCTTCGTATCGACGTCGAGTTCGTATTGGCTGCGGCGCAGGTTTTGGATGAACGCATGGCCGCGTATGACGACATTCGCGGTGCGTTTCATTTGCAGGCCGCGCATTGGGCTTAACGAAAATTGTGCGGAACGGTCTGAGTGACCGCCACCGCGATGCGGCTAACGCCCGATAGCTATGCTTTGAAGGGTCAACGATGAGACGTAGGAGCAGAGATGCAGGTTCGTAATCGTGTTATTCGGGTTGTCGGTGCGGCGACGCTGCTGTTAACGACGATTGCCCCAGGCGCTCATGCAATTGTCGGCGGACAGGACGACGGGGAAGCTCATCCCAATGTCGCGCTCATCGTGTTCTATGCGCCAGACGGCCGATTCCGATGCTCGGCCACCCTGGTAACTCCCACTGTGTTGGTGACGGCAGCCCATTGCACGCAGGGGACCATTGGCAAGACGGTTGTTACGTTTCAGTCGTACATCGCTGCCGCGCCGCCGTCCAATTTGCCGAGAGCGATCGATGATCTTGGTGACGGCGTGAGCCAAGTTGGGTACGGGAACGGCGAGGCCCTCGGCTCGGGTGTCGTGCTCGGAACGAGCTACACGCACCCTGCGTATTCAGACTTCACCGACGTGAAGAATTGGAACGACACCGGTGTTGTCGTTCTCGATACTCCGATCTCAGGCATAACGCCATCACCCCTTGCTCCACCGAACTATCTCGCGAAGTTCGCGCAGCCGACGTTGAACAAAACAGTCTTTTCAGTCGTTGGATACGGCACCGACGTTGGGCCGGCGGCCTCGACCGGACCGCAAAAGCCGGTACCGTTGAGCTTCCCGCTGAACCGTCGCCAGACCACGTCACCGGGACAAAAGCTCACGCAACAGATTCTGCAACTCAACGGCAATCCCAACGACATCCGTGGTGGCGGCGGAACGTGCTTCGGTGATTCGGGAGGGCCCGTTTTTCTCAACGGCTACCTCGTCGCTGACACTTCCTACGGTTACACCAGCAACTGTCGGTACCTTGGTGGATATCAGCGGGTCGACATCGCGTCAGTGCAGCAATGGCTAGCTGGCTTCGGTGTTCAGCCGTCCAGCTAAGGCCGCACTGTTGGGTTCGATCGGCGCATGATCCGCTTAATCCGACAGTCCCCAACGGCGATGATCTGCTGGGGCCGTTCAGAGTGAGGCGAGCAACGTCCGTGCTCGGGGCACAACGCCGAATGGTCCAGTCATTCCTAGTTCTTCACCGAGGATCAACGCACGTTCTGCGTGTTCGCGCGCCTTAGCCCCATCGCCACGTTCGGCGAGTGCACGGCTCCAGTCGTGATGGCTCCGGGCGAGATACCCGCGCGTGCCGGCGCTTTCGCACAAGGCGATCGCACTCGCGAAGTGGCGGTCGGCGTCCTCAGGCCGGTCGAGTCTGGCCGCGGCATTCGCAAGGCCAAGGTCGTTCGCTTCGTTCACGGTCGGACCACTCCAGTTGAAAAACCCAGCAAACGGAAGCAGTCGTTCGTAGATCACTTGCAGCATGGCTTCGGGCGGTTGTAGCCGGAACGACACGCGGGCCAGACCATTCAACGTCACCGGGTACTGGGGGTCATTCGGGATCCGGGAGCAGTCGTCGGCTGCCAGCCACATGAAATGCTCCCGCGCCGCTTCTACCCGGTCGCTCTCCACCAGCGCGCCGCACAATGCCACCCGCCAGACCGGCGCCCCTGGCTGTGACTCGACGAGGCCCGCGATCGTGTCGACCAATTCGTCGATACGACCCTGGCTCATTCGAATCGCGTAGAACAGCGCACCAACGAACGCGCTGCTCACGTCGGCCGGGAAATCCACCTGCTGAGCCAATTGCATCCCCTCGATGGTGAGCCGCTCGGCATCCGCACTGTGTCCGTCGTACTCCGCCGCCGCGGCCTCGTTCCAGATTCGGAACACGTTCAGGTTGGGGCGGCGCACCTGGTCGACGAGCCGAACGTAGCTAGCGAAGTGGCTTGCGAACGCGACCCGGTCACCGCGCATGGCCGCCATCCACATCGAAAACTGTTGCACGGGAATGAGCGCGGCGGTGTCGGCCGAACGAATGGCCGCGGCTTCTGCTTCGGAAACCAAAGGTGCATAGACCGTGTGCCAAGGGCTTGTGAAGTCGAGCGACACCCATGCACGGCTGAGGACGTAGGCGAGCACGTCGGGATCGCCAATGAGACGCGCGGCCTCAACCGCTTCCTGCGCGAGCGCAACCCGCCGTGCGGCGACCGGCGCCCACTGCAGCTCTACCGCAAGCGATGCGAGTAATCGAGCCCGCAGCGGTGATGGTTCGGGCGGTACCGCATCGAGCGCCTCCTCGAGCAGCGCGACGAGCTCATCATCGACCATTCCAGAACGGGTACTCCCTGACGACGTCTTGACGATCACGAGCGCCGCGGCAGCCAAACGATCCGGGTCATGTATCGCCCGAGCTGCGGCTGCCGCGTCAAAAACGACGGTCCGGTGGCGTTCGTCGCTACTGAGATGCAATGCCGTAGCCCACTCGAGAAGAAGATCGCAGCGGTCTGACGCGGCTGAGCCGTCGATGAGTTCCAACGAACCGAGTGCACGTTCGAAGTGCGTCGCCGCAGCCTCAAACGCCAGATCGTCCATCGCCCGGATACCAGCGCGGCGAGCAAAACCGACCGCCTTGAGCGGATCACCTGCGAGAGCACCTTCACCGGCGTGAAATGCGAGTTCGTCCAGGTGATCATCGATGCTCGCCGCGTAACGCGACTCAAGCACTTCGGCGATCCGCCAGTGCATGCGCACCCGGCGGTTAGTGGTCAGTTCCTCATAGAGCGACGACCTGACGAGTGCATGGGCAAACGTGTAACGGCCCACGGTGCCAGGGACCTCGCGGATGAGGCCGAACTGCGCGCCCTCGTCGAGCGCGTCGAATAACTCGTCGCCGGTCGGGCCGCCCGCACCCTCGATCGTCGCGAGATCGAACACCGGTCCGACGACCGCGGCTATCGCGAGCGCCGAATTCAGTGCCTCAGATAGGCGAGACAGCCGACGGCCGACGACCTCGCGCACCCCTTCTGGGATCCCCACATCAGCCAAGCTCGCATCCGTGGTCCATCGGCCGTCGACCTGCACTATCGCTCCGGTCTCGGTGAGATGACGCAAGACTTCACCAACGAAGAACGGGTTGCCCTCGGTCTCGGTGTGCAACATTCGAGCGAGGTCGCTACCGGCCGCATCGAGGTCGTGGCCCGCAGTCTTGGTCATGAGCCCGTTGATCTCATCCTCGTCGAGCCCTTGAAGGTCGAGGCGGTCGACGCCAGGTTGACGCCGAAGGTCCGCGAGCACATCTGACAGCGGGTGGCGACGGTCGAGATCAGTATCGCGATAGGTCGCAACAACCAAGAGCCGCATCGGTGCGGCAGAGCGCAACAGATGACGTAACAGGACCAGCGTCGGCTTATCGGCCCAATGCAGGTCGTCGAGCACCAACACCACGGGGTGCGCGGCCGAGATCTCAGCCAGGAGGTCGACGACGCTGTCGAAAAGCCGGTGCCGTTCGGTATCGGCATCGGCGCGCATCGGTTCCGCGAGACTCGGGACGCGTGCGGAGATCTCCGGGACGATCCGGACGAGCTCACCGCCGAGCGCGCCGAGTTCAGCTCGGAGCTGATCGGGTGAAACCACCGCGACATAATGGCGAATGGCCTCGACGAACGGCTCATACGGGGCGCCGAGATCTTCGTCGCAACGTCCCCAGAGCACGATCGCTCCTCGGTCGTGGGCGGAGCGTACTGCCTCGGTTACAAGGCGGGTTTTACCGATGCCGGGCTCGCCAGACACAAGCACCGCACGGCGAGCGCCTTCCGCAGACTCCTTCCACGCTATGAGGAGCGTCTCGAGCTGATCGACCCTTCCGGCAAACGGGAACGCGGGGTCGGTCTCGACAAATGTCGGGAGCGGAAGCAGCGCATCGTTTGCTGTGACTTGCCAGACCACTTCGCACACAGCGAGCGGCGCAGACAGCCCTTTCAATTCCATTGAACCCAACGCGCGGAGTTCGATGGAGGTCCGCGAGCCAGCGAGCATCCGCACTATCTCGCTCGCGAGGATCTGACCGCCCGTCGCCGCAGCGCAGAGCCGTGCCGACTCGACGACCGGGGAACCGAACCAGTCGCCGCCTTCAAAACTTGCGTCCCCTGCGCTAATGCCGACGCGCATTGCAATCTTGAATCCGTCGAGGCGGCGATTGTGTCGCTCCACGGCGCCTTGCATTGCAGCCGCACCGGCGAGCGCGTCGGCGGCTCCGGGGTACGACACCATGAGTGCGTCGCCGATCGACTTCACTTCCGTCCCGCCCGACGATGCGACCGCTTCACGCAACGACGCGAAGTGCTCTCGCCTCAGCTGATCCGCCGCCACGTCACCAAGGTCGGAGGCCAGTTCAGTCGAACCGACGAGGTCCGTGAACAAAATTGTGATCAGCCCCGAGCCAGCCACCAGAACCTCCCTGTTTCTCATGCACGCGGTTCGCGACGCAGACTATCGGCACACATTGGTGACCGTCACCCTGCGAGGACACCGCCGTCGCATCGCCCCAAGGTCATTGGGAAAAGGTCATTAGAAATTGTGTGTGTGCGCTCGCAAACCGCGAGCACCTTCCGCGCTCAAAATCGATGAACAACATCCCGACGTTGGGGTTGACGCCGATGTTGCCCATCGAAAGAAACATGCCGGAGTTCGCGTTTGAAGCGCCGCGACCGGGGTTGCCGTTATTCGTCGGGACTCTGGGCTGCCGCTTTCTTGAGGCGTTGGCGGGCGCCGACGGCTTCGGCGACTGGGACGAGCTCGCTGGCTTTGCCGAGCCCCCGGGGTGGCACGTTGGTGTAGATCGCCTCGTACTCACCATCGCGAACAAGGAATGTCTCGTGCCAGATGCCCGAGCGGTCGCCCTTGCCGACCCGCTTGACGAAGTTTCGCCACACGTCCATGTGTGGGTCGGGATCCTTGGCGAATGCTTCGAGGTGTTCGAATGAGCGCCAGTACTGGATGGTCGTGAACCCGGCCTGTTCGTATCCGAGCAGGCCCTTTTCGGGGTGCGCCGACAAATACTTGAGCATGTAGTTCATGCTTCGGCGTCCGCCGAGGTCGGCGATCGAGCGGAACAGTTGGCGTTTGGAGTTCACTCGCGCTCCGATGATGAAGACCACGAAATCTCCCTCGATCTGAGCTGTCCACCGTCCGCTGTTCACACTCGCCATCGGTCCATCCTCGAGTCTCGCCGGTGGTAGCCAGTCGGTGACGCTACCTGGTCCGGTACTACCTCTTGGTGTTGTGAAGCGAGCCCGGCAAGAGTTCTTCGGTCACGTTCGCGAGTGGAGCTGCGTGATCCGTGACGATTTCTTAAGGTGCGACGAAAGGCGGAGTTGGAGAAAACCTGGGAGAGCCGCACCGCCCGAATCGGCTGACAGCAATGCGATAGTGCCACCGATGAGCCGTCAGCTGGCGACTCCGAGCATCGCCAATATGAACGCGGCAACGCTGACGACAGTACGGACGAGGTGGATTCTGTGCCATCGTTGCAGCTCTGCGGAAAGCGCGGCGTCTGCCCCCGCCGCCGCCAATACCGGCAAGCGTTCGTTCGCCGCATGGAAGTACAGCTGGTAGAAGGCGAGGAGCGACGCGGTCAAGGCCGCAGCGCCAACCGTGCACCAATCGGTCAACCCTCGATCCTTGCTCCAAACGACCGCGATCCCTGAAGCGAGCGACAGCGAAGCCGCGGTCGCGGTCAGGGGAGCGAAGTACCGATAGAGGCGCGGTCCGAACGCCGCCTGCAAATCGGTGAAGGCGCCAGGATGCAACGATCGCCAAAACGGGACAAGGACCAAGCCTTCGAGCATCAGCGAACCGGCCAGCAGACCAAGGGTCACCGCGGAGACGAAGCGAAGCGCGTGCATCGAGCGGCCTCCTGTCTGATCGGGTTCTCATTCCTCGAAAGAGGGATTTGGTCGTCGTACATTGTTCGCCTCCAGATGGTTAGTAAGCTAACTATATATTGACTGACTATATTTGCACGAATGGATAACGAAGACCTCATTGACGAAATGCTCAGCGGCTGGCAATCGGCGCGACCCGACCTCGAGTTTCAGCCGATGGCGCTGTTCGCACGTTGTAACCGATTCGTCATTTTGTCGATGCGCCAACTCGAGAGCACGCTCGCGGACCGCGGCCTCTCGGTGGGGGAGTTCGATGTCTTGTCCGCATTGCGACGGAGTGGCGAGCCGTTCATGCTCCGGCCCTCACAGCTCGCTGACCGAGTGATGGTTACGCGGGCGGGAATCACGAGTCGCATCGACAAGCTCGAGGAACATGGCTTCGTCGAACGACGTCGCGATCCCAGTGATCGACGATCAGAGCCGATCGCTCTCACGAAGTCCGGGCGCCGCCTCGTCGACGGAGCTCTCGTCGCTTACCTCGACAATCAGAAAAGGCTCTTCTCGCAGTTGAGCTCGACACAGCAGCGGCAACTGGAATCACTGCTACGACGCCTAGTGTGATCGCACCGATCGAACCCGCTACGGCGTTGTGTGGTCGTGTGCGAGCAGCTCGGTGCCAGCGGACCGCAGAGACAATTACATCTGGTGATAATCCGAGAGTTGAACCAATTCGTGCCTCGCGCGAGAATCGGCGCCATGATTACGCGTATCGGAGGCAACCTCAGGCTTGCCGTTGAACAGCCGAATCCGCATACACACCAGCTTGAGCGCGACGGATACGCAGTGTTGCCCTCAGTGTTGACTGCGGGAGAAATTGCGCAGCTCACGGATTCGATCGATCAGGTCTTTGTCGATCGCCCGGTCGAGCGTGGACGATCCGATGCTGATGAGTTTCGGTATCAAATGCTGAACTACTCCGCCCCTGCGCAACGAGCTATCGGTCACCCCCGTATCCTGGAAGTCATTGAGCCACTGCTCGGCGAGGATTGTCACGTAATCGCGAACACCGCGTGGCGCAACCCGCCCGAGTTTGGCGGAGGCGCGTGGCATTGCGACGCGGGGCCGCACGTTCCGAGACCGCGTGGCGTGCCATGGGATTACCGTATTCCTTACCCCATCTTCGCTATCGGCACGCACATCATGCTTCGTGATTGCGCGGAGGTTGATGGCCCTACCCAGGTGATCCCTGGGTCACACCGAAGCGGCCGGGTACCCGACTACGACAGGGTGAACGATCCCGACTTCGGGTATGAGGGTCGCGGCGCCGTGGCTGTAACTGCGAATGCGGGTGATGTGATTTGTTTCGTTTCTGACCTGTGGCATCGCGGCATGGCTGCACAACCGGGAGGGAAAGGTCGGCTCTTCCTACAGTGCCACTACGGCCGACGCGATATCGCGCAACGCATCGTGACCACCCAAGACGTCAATCATTTGTCACAGGAGGCGATTGCGCGTGCTGTATCACCGCGCGATCGCACGCTGGTCGGGCTTCACTCACCGTATTTTTACGACGGTTGAGCCGGCTACTCGTGTCGCCCAATTTCAGGTTAGGTGCAGACGAGATTGAGCTTTGTCAAGACGGTTCGTGTCTCGGCGACGCCCTTGACCGTAAACGCCTGAATGCCTGAGCGTTGCGCGGCATCTACGTTGATTTGGTTGTCATCGAGAAACACGATTTGGCTGGGGTCGCATGCGAGATCCGCGATGACATGTTCAAACATCGCGGCGTCTGGCTTTGCGAGCCCGAGTTCGAAGCTTAAATATTTGCGATCGAAGAGCTCCGTGATGGCGATGGCATCGCGTTGTTCTCGCCAATGCAATGCGTTGGTGTTGCTCAAAATGGCAGTAGTAAGCCCAGGATTTAGGGTGTTGACGAGCTGTGCGGCACCAGCGAACAAACCGTTGGGCCATTTTCTAAATCGTTCGATGAAGGTGGTTGCATTGCATTTCAGTCGTGCTTCTTCGACGAAGTGAGTCGCGAATGTTGCCAGGTCGCATTCACCCATTTCGTAGCTTCGCACCGATGGACTGGCGAGCCATCGCGCCCACATTGTCCCTTCGGTTTCACTGTCGTCACCGAATAGGTGTGTAATCGTTTGTAAGTCGACCAACACTCCACCCATATCGAAAACCACCGCACGGACGGCATTCATCGACGGCGCTACTTCGGGGCGAAACGCTGGCCTGCGTCGAGTCGGATTGTCCCCGCGTTGAGCATCGGATTCTCAATGATGGAGGTTGCCAACCGCGCGTACTCTTCGGGATAGCCCATGCGTTTCGGAAATGCTGCGTCTTTGGTTAAGGCTTTCGAAAATTCGTCAGGGATTCCTGCAGTGATTCCAGTCGAAAACAAGCTGGGTGCGATTGCGTTTACTCGAATACCCAGCGAACCCAAATCCCGTGCCATCGTAAAGGTCATACCGACTATGCCTGCTTTGGCCGCGGCGTAGGCGACTTGGCCAATCTGGCCTTCGAACGCGGCGATCGAAGCGGTGCTGATGATCACGCCGCGTTCATCATCGTCGTTCGGCGTGTTGTTGGTCATGTGTGCGGCTGCGAGACGGGCAACGTTGAACGACGAGATGAGGTTGAGATCGACCACGAAACGAAAGTCGTCGAGTCGGTGCGGGCCATCTTTGCCCATGGTCCGTTTAGCTATCCCGCCGCCAGCGGTGTTCACACTCACATCTATGCCACCCATCGCTTCGGCAGCTGCGTTGATAGCGGTTTCGGTGCCGTCGAAGTCGGTCACGTCGCACTCGTGGAACGATGCGCCAAGTTCTGCAGCGACCTCGGCACCCGCGCTCATGCCGCGGTCGAGGATGGCGACGCGTCCGCCTGCCTGCGCGATGCGCGCGGCCGTTGCTCTGGCCATCCCAGACGCTCCGCCCACGATGATGGCTTTGCAGATTGCGATATCCATGGTTTGTCCTCCGTGCCTGTGCAGCTTGTTGTTGACATGTCTCAACGCGAGGGTGACCATACTGAGTCGATATACCGAGTTTCATATTTACCCCAGATACGATCGAAATTGATGAGTCGAATTGCTCCGCACGTGAAGTCGTCGTTGACACGGCAGCGGTTCTGGGAACTACTGGGGTTATGTGGGCTAGCGATCACTCAGCCGCTTCTGGATTTGTTGACTCGCAATACATCGGTTGTGTCATCTCGTGGCTTCGAGCCGTTCGAGATGTTGCTGGTGTGCCTGGCAATTGTGATCGTTCCCGCAGCGGCTGCGATCGGGTTGGAATTCGTTTGTGGCCTTGCTTCCTCGCGGCTCGCCGAGGTGATGCACTCGGTATTGGTCGCTGCGTTGTTGGCATTGCTGCTCATGCAATTGTTGAAGCACAACACGACGATGGCACCGTGGGTGTTTTTTTGTGTGGCTATGCCTATTGCCGTTGTCGGGGCCCTGCTCGCGGCTCGCCTGGAATCCCTTCGCAGCGGTATGAGGTTCTTGGCGTTTGCCCAGATCCTGTTTGTTGTTTTGGCGCTCGGGTTTTCTCCGCTGACCAACGTCGTATTTAGCGGTGATGTCTCGGCAATCCGTACCACCATCGAACGTCCTCGTCGGGTCGTGATGTTGGTACTGGATGAGTTCCCGACCGCGTCGTTGTTGCGCAGCGACGGCTCGGGTTTGATCGACGATGATCTGTTCCCGAATTTTTCCGCGCTCGCGTCCACATCGCATTGGTATCGCAATCACACTACGGTGTCGCCGCTCACCAGTGATGCAGTGCCCGCGATGCTTTCGGGCGAATATCCCGAGGCTTCGCAAACTCCCCCGACGGTCGCGAATCACCCCAACAACCTCTTCACCGCATTGGGGAATACCTATTCGCTCAACGTGCATGAGGCCGTGACGGTCGTATGCGTATTGCCTCAATGTGAGCGGAGCGCAACTACAAAAAATCGTGGTTCGTCGGTGAGACGGGTTGGGGGTGCGCTCCGCGAAAGCGTTGAACTGTGGTGGTCGTTTGCCAAGCCGCAACGTGAGTCCTCCGAAGTCGATTTCACGGCGTTGGTAGACAAGGCGAAAGACCGCCCGATTGAATCGGTTCGAAGATTCATTGAGTCCATTGAACCGTCTTCGACACCGCGCCTTGATTTTCTGCACGTGCTCTTGCCTCACGCGCCATGGCAATATCTCAAGGACGGCTCAGCGACGAATGCATCCGGCCGAAGCCCTGGGTGGGAGGGAGTGTGGAGGAGCGAGTGGGCCGGGCTATCTGGGTACCAACGCCATCTCATGCAACTTCAGGCGACCGACATGCTGCTCGGGCAATTGATCGACCGACTTCGCGCGGTGGAGGCTTTTGATGATTCGTTGATTGTGGTGACCGGAGATCACGGAGTTGGATTTGATAACGGCGAACCCAATCGAGGTATTTCGAAAAAAAATGCGGCGAATATCGCCTGGACGCCGTTGTTCATCAAATATCCGAACGGAGATGCTGGAGTTGTCGACGACCGGCCAGCACAATCGATTGATGTGCTGCCAACGATGGCAGAGTCGCTAGGCGTCGAGTTGCCGTGGGACATGGATGGACGATCACTACTCGGAGCACCCGCGGCTGATGCCCCAAGGCGACTGTGGGATTTCAAACTCAACAAATGGCATCCCGTATCGGGCAAGAAATACATCGAACTTGACCCGGCTCGTTTCGCGGAGGTGCTCGATGGTGCTCCGAACGGCGAGATCGGCGACCCCCTCCGACTGTTTCGTATGGTGCCGAGAAGTGAAATTGTTGGCTTGAGGTATGCAGATCTCGCCTCGGGGCCTCCGGCTTCGTTTACTGCAACGATCAAAGATTCTTCGCAATACAGCCGCATTGTGCTCAACACCGGCAGCGTGCCGTGGGCGGATATTGCGGGTGTGACCTCCGGGGTGACTGCGAACTCTTATCTCGCAATCGTCGTGAATGGAATTGTGAGTGCGGTGGTTCCCGTGAGCCCAAACGCCCCAAACTCGAACAGCGCAAAGTGGTGGGGCCGACTATTGCCCGATGCGATGCGTGATGGTGTGAATCAAATAGAGCTCTTCGAAGCGCGGATGGTTGATGGCAGGCCCCAACTAGGGATCGTGACTAGTTCGTGAAGCTCAGCGATGCGACGCACGAGCACCACCGATATCGTCGATGATTGCCAATTCGGGTGCGCGATCAAGCCGAAGCCGGTAGTTGCCCTATGGTCTGTGCGTGCGCAAAATTCTTGCTCGAATCATCCTCGCGGTAGCTCGTTATCGAATTGTTGGCACACCACCCACCACCCCAGCGTGTGTGTTAGTGGCTGCCCCTCACACCTCGAACTGGGATTTCCCGCTGATGCTCGCGATGGCGTGGCAAAGTGGGCTCGATCCAGTGTGGCTCGGGAAAAAGGAACTCTTTCGTTGGCCGTTCGGTCCGCTGTCTCGCGCCGTTGGCGGTATTGAAGTAGATCGCGAGAATCCCGGCGCGCTGGTGCAGCAGCTCGCTGAACGTGCCCGGGTCGGTGGCGTGAGTGCAATTGTGGTTCCGGCCGAAGGCACGAGATCACTTGGTGAATTTTGGAAATCAGGTTTTCGTCGCATCGCGATTGACGCGGGGATTCCGATTGTGTTGACCTACTTGGATGGCCCAACGCGAACTGGTGGTTTTGGTCCGGAATTCAAACCGAGCGACGACATCGGTGCGGACATGGATATCGTTCGTGAGTTCTACAAGGGCAAGCGCGGCGTAAAACCCAAAAACGCAACGCCTCCAAGGCTGCGTGAGGAAGCCGAATCGGTCTAATTCCGCACCAGATTGGGCCTATTCTCCGGAGCGGGTCGGGCCGATACCTTGGCAATGGACTTAGCAAGTCTGCAGGGCCTGCAGTCGGGTTTGGAGCTTGTGGCTGACCCGGCGTTCGCTGTGGACCAGGATCTGCGGATCGTCGCGGCGAATCACGCAAGCGAAGTGCTCGTCGGCGAATCGATGCAACGTTGGATCGGCGAAATGCCCCTTGAACTTGTGCATCCCGACGATCTCCCGATCGTGCTGTCGTCGTTCACTGAAGTGTCGGACAAGGTATTTGGCAGCCCCATCGAAATCCGCATTCGGTGTGCGTCTGGTTACCGCCTCGTCGAAGCAATTGGAGCGACGCATTCGACCGACGATGGACACATCGTGGTTGTATCGATGCGTGACCTGACTGAGCGTCGAAAGTGGGAACTTGCCTCGAGCGACACTGAATTATTCCGCACCGTTGTTGAGCACGCGTCGGTGCTGATGCTGTTGCTTGATGCCGACGGCATTGTGACAGCCGCTACTGGGACGTTCAACCGGCAATTAGGGCACGACCTTTCGAATGTCATCGGATCTCGTTTGGCGGACTGGATCTCCGAAGAAGACCGCCGTCAATTCACCTCCGACCTGCAACGAGCCACTGAACAACCCCAGACCTCAGTGTTTGAGGCTACCTTCGTGACTGCAGGACTTCTGCACGTTCCGTATCAGTTCTCGGTCGCGAACCTCATCGACGATCCGGTTGTCGGCGGCCTCATCGTGTCTGCCAGTGACATCTCAGTGCGACGGGTGTTGGAAACGCGTTTGACGCGAATGGCAAACACTGATTCATTGACCGGGCTTGCCAACCGATCCGCGTTGGTCGCCGCGTTGGGCCACAGATTGACGCTGCCGATCGACGCAAGGTCGAGGATGTACGTGTTCTTTGTGGACCTTGATCGTTTCAAGCCCATCAACGACCTGTATGGTCACGAGTCTGGCGATCACGTGCTGTCGATGCTCGCGAAACGGTTGACCGGCATTGCTCGCTCCGACGACATTGTTGCTCGCCTTGGAGGCGACGAGTTTGTGGTGGTGTGCGGCGGGGTAGCTGATGATGCCGAAGCGGCCGAGATTGCACAACGTATCGAGGAACGTGTCGCGAGCCCGATTGCGTTGCGCTCCACGGCCGTGCAAGTGTTTGCGAGCGTCGGCTGGACTGATGCCGTTGAGGCCACTAGCGCGGAAGCGCTGCTGGCCGAAGCTGATGCGGCGATGTATCGCGTCAAAACGCGTCGACGTGGAGGGCTTGAGCCTTCAAACTTCCTACGGGTTTCGCAACGGCGTGAGCTTGCTGAGGAACTTGAACGAGCACTCGGCCACGATCCCGATGCGGCCGGTCTTGAAATGCACTTCCAGCCGGTGGTGCGTTTGGTGGATACCTCGATCGTCGGTGCTGAAGCTCTCATTCGCTGGAACCACCCGCGGCTTGGCCATTTGAATCCGGCCGATTTCTTGCCGATCGCCGAGGAAGCAGCACTTGATGTAGCACTTGGGGCCTGGGTGATCGACTCCGCCGTGCGAGAGTGTGCGGCATGGGGAAGGAACGATATTTCTGTAGCAGTGAATCTTGCCGCGGCGCACCTCGCTGATCCCGACCTTGTGCATCACGTTGGCGCGATTCTGTCGCGGCATGGGCTTGCGAGCGAACAGTTGTGTCTCGAAGTTACCGAGACTGCATTGCTTGAACGAGCTGCGCGTGGCAACGCGTTGACGGCCGTATCCGCGTTGGGGTTGCTCGTCGGTAGTGGCGTGCAGGTTGCTATTGACGATTTTGGTACGGGGTACTCGAGCCTGGTGCACGTGCGGGAACTGCCGGCCCATATTCTGAAAATCGATCGATCGTTCGTATCAGGAATGGCGGAATCAGATGCTGATCGCGGAATCGTGACGGCGGTGATTGCGCTGGCGCATGCGGTAGGTATGAAAGTGGTCGCCGAGGGTATCGAGACGTTCGCGCAGCATCGTGCATTGCTCGAGCTTGGCTCCGATTTCGCGCAGGGCTACCGATATGGCAAGGCTGTGCCCAGCGGAGACTTTGCGAAAATGTTGGCCAGTCAGTTGGAGATTCGTCGGGCTGCGTGAGCTGTTTATTCAGATTTCGTCGCTTGTGACCAACCCGAGAATTGGGCCGTCAATCAGGCCTTCGACTTCGTTGAGCGGTCTCGGCCTCGAAAATAGGTAACCCTGAAGACGAGCACACTGAAGCTGTAGCAGCACTGCGAGTTGCTGGTGGTCTTCAACACCTTCGGCGACCACGGTCAAGTTGAGGTTTCTCGCGAGCGCGAGAACTGCAGCAACGATCGCAGTGTCATCTCGATCAGTGCCGATCGATTGCACAAATGATCGGTCGATCTTCAAGACATCGAACGGAAATGATCGCAAGTACGTCAGCGACGCGTAGCCGGTGCCAACGTCATCGAGCGCGATGTGAACGCCGAGGTCGCGGAGTTCGGCTAAGAGCGCAGCTGTGTCAATGGTGTCTTCGATGATGGTGCTTTCGGTGAGTTCCAGAGTCAGGAGATCAGGATCGAGTCGCGTGTAGGCAAGTACATTGGCCACGACTTCACGGAAGTTGCCCTCTTTGAGTTGGCGGCTGGAAACGTTGACGGCCACGCCGATTCGCTTGTGCGGCCACCGCAACGCCCAGTTCGCTGCATTTCGGCAGGCCTGTTCGAGGACCCATTGGCCGATACCTACGATCAACCCCGACTCTTCGGCGATTGGAATGAAATCGTCGGGCGCAACCAGTCCGAAGCCAGGACGTTCCCAACGTAAGAGTGCCTCGAAGCCACAAATTTCACCGCTTTCAGCCGTAACGGTCGGCTGATAGAAGACTCGCAGCTCGTCGCCGGGCAGTGCTAGACGAAGATCAGCTTCGAGTGCATTTTGGTTCGTAACCCATTCCTGCATTGTGGTGTCGAAGAGCTCGATGCGGTTGCGACCGTTGTCCTTCGCTCGGTACATCGCGATATCAGCGTTCGACAAGATTGAGTCGGCCGTTGTGAGATCATCGTTTGAGAGTACAACGCCGATACTCGCGCCAACCTGCACAGTGTCGTTGCCCAGCGCGAAGGGATCGCGCAGCGCGTCGGCGATTCGCTGAGCAATATCGGTTGCGTGGTGGACGCCCTCGATGTCTTCACACAAGACGACGAATTCATCCCCACCAAGCCTCGCGACCGTGTCCAATTCGCGGAGCTCGAGTTGCATGCGGGCTGCGGCCTGCATGAGCAGCTGATCTCCTGCAGTGTGGCCCAGTGTGTCGTTGACCGTTTTGAATCGGTCAAGATCGATAAAGAGCACCGCAAAGGTCGACCCGTTGCGGTTTCGGCGTGCGACAGCTTGTTCGAGGCGGTCGGTGAACATCACACGATTTGCCAAGCCCGTGAGCGCGTCATGGAGTCCATGATGCACAAGCTGTGCCTCGGCCCGCTTTTGCTCGGAGAGATCTCGAACCACGATCGCGAGGCTCGACACTGACCCGTCGACGATGACGGGGCTTGTCGAGACCAACATAGGAAATGGTGTGCCATCGCGGCGGCAACCGACGAGCTCGATTGGTTCAATGTACTTCGCGATTTTCTGAATTTGAGACAGGTTCGCAAGGAACTCTCGGAATGATGCGTGAAGATCTTCTGGCATTATCTTCGTCAGCGATGCCCCAATCACATCCGATGCGGGCCATTCGAAGATCGTTTCCGCGGCAGAATTGAACGAGACGATGAATCCCTGTCTGTCGTAGGTCATGATGCCGATTGCCGCGCTCTGCACGATTGCCTGGTAATTCGCGTGCAGCAGCAGTGCTTCGGCACGGGCGAGGTCAGTTTCGTCGCGCGCGAGATTTGCTTCGTGCATTCCAGCAAGGAGGCGTGCATCGGCTTGTTCCTTGGCTTCGCCTACGGCACCAGCCATTCGGATCGCGATGCCGAACACAAATGCGCCGAGCACGCCAATGGTTTGAGCTTGCGTCTGCGTCAGAAACGATGGTGCCCAGCCGACGAGTATTAGGGCTTGGCCGACAATGCAACCGACAATCGACCACCCGAGCGCTGCCCGCCAGGCTGAGGCGCCCGACATTTGCAGATCAGCCAACGCCGAGAATGCGAATGCCATGCCTAGCGCCGGACCCCAACCGCAGAGATAGATGACTGCGACGACGCCAGCCACGTGCACGACGACGCGCACGTGGAGACGCCACGAACCCCGCGGGCAAGCCGGCCATCGTTCGACAACCCGACTTGAACCCATCGAGCCACCGATAGCCACCGCGTATGTCCATGCGGGAACGTTGGCGACGAGACCAAAGTATCGAAATCCGAGGAGAAACGCGAGCGCGAGCGGACCCACAACATAGGACAGCGCCGCGGCAGAGAGTACGCCCGCGTGGCCTTGTGCCGCGGCGCGGCGTTCGGAATCTTCGTCCACCACAAGGGAATCGGCTGACGGGGGAACCTGCTGAAGCATCTTTCTTGTGAGGCCCAGCCGGTTTCACCCTAGGAGAGTGATACTGGGAGGTGCTTGGGTCCGTTGGCCCAAAAAACCGGCACCGGGACTCGCTTGTAGCCCCCCGAAACCTCCGCGGTCGCGACGCGACGGACGAATACCTCGATCGTGATGCGGCCCTCGAGGCGGGCCAGGGAGGCTCCTGGGCAAATATGTGGCCCGCCACCAAACGCCAAGTGGTCGCGCGCGTGGTCGCGGTCGAGTCGAAACCGTTCGGGTTCTGGATATACCAACTCGTCGCGATTTGCTGATGCGAGCCCGAACGCGACCTTGTCTCCGACGGGGATCGTGATGCCGTTGATCGTTGTCTCCTTGATGCAGTCGCGCATAAGAACATGGATCGGCGGGTCGTGTCGCAACGACTCCTCGACCAAGCTCGTGATCAACGATCCATCGTTGCGCAGCGTTTGGAACAGTTCGGTGTCGCAGCAGATCGTTTCCAACATATTGCCAATGAGATGGCGAGTGGTTTCATTGCCGGACATCAGCAGGAAGGCGAGTTGGGTCCGCATTTCCATGTCGGTCAGCCGAGCGCCATCGATCTCCGTATTGAGTAGTCGGGTCACGAAATCGTCGGGTGGCTCTGTTGCACTGCGTCGCTCTGCGATCATGGCGTCGAGGTACGCCGTAAATTCGGGCGCGACTCCTTGGAGTCCTTCACCTTCTTCGCCATCGATACGCCTATTTTTGGTTGCGTAGGTGGATTGCACTACTGCATCGGACCACTGCGCGAACAGGGCGTGGTCATTCGGTTCGGCGCCGAGGAGGTGCGCGATCACCATTGCGGGGATCGGTGTGACGTAGTCGGCGATCAAGTCCGCGGCGCCTCGTTGCAAGATGTCGTCGAGTAGGCGGTTGCAAAGTTCGTAGACAAAGGGCTCAACCCGTCCGATGCGATGTTGTGCGATCGCGGAGTTGATAATTTTGCGGATTTTGCCGTGCCGGGGTTCGGGAATTTCGCTTATCAGTTGTTCTTCTGGCGGTACCACCACGCCCGGCTCGCGAAAACTGGCCTGAAACGACTCGATGTTCTTGGTCGCATTCAATACGTCGGCATGGCGAGCAAGAAATGTCGTGCCACTTTGAGTCGTCGACACTGGGCACGTCGCGCGCAGCTCGGCAAAAAGCTCGTACGGTAGACCGGCAGTGCCGTCGAGTGGATTGGAAGTCACGTCTGTATTGTGGCAGGTCACTGTAGGAAGTTCGCAAGTTCGGCGTTGGGCTTGCCGAGTGAATCAGCAACCACTTTGTTAGTGACATGGCCCTGCATGGTGTTGATACCAAGCGCGAGTTCTGGGTGGCGGCGGAGTACCGCAGGCAGTCGTTCAGTTGCAAGCTCCAAGGCGTAGGGAAGCGTCGCATTTGTCAATGCGTACGTGGAGGTATGCGGAACCGCTCCTGGCATGTTGCCAACGGCGTAATGCAGCACGCCATGGTGTTCAAACGTTGGATCTCGATGGGTGGTCTCGTGGATACCTTCGACGCATCCGCCTTGGTCGATAGCGACGTCCACGATTACCGCGCGCGGTTTCATCCCCTGAATCATTACGTCGGTGACCACTTTCGGCGCACGGCCGCCAGGAATAAGGACGGCACCAATGACGAGATCGGCATCGGCAACGGCTCGGGCGACCGCGGCAGTGTTCGACGCGAGCGTGACAATGCGCCCTTGATGAATTTGGTCGACCCACCGCAAACGATCGAGGTTGCGGTCAAGGAGTATCACCTCGGCCTGCATACCTTGTGCAATCCACGCCGCATTCCACCCGACGTTGCCGGCTCCGATGACAACCACTCGTGCCGGGCGCACGCCGGGCGCCCCACCAAGCAGTATGCCTCGGCCACCGTGACGCCGTTCGAGAAAATGGGCGCCAACTTGGGTCGCCATTCGGCCCGCGACCTCGCTCATGGGTGCGAGGAGGGGCAGCGAACCATCGGGGAGTTGCACGGTCTCGAATGCAATGCCAGTCGTTTTGGCTTGAATCAGAGCGTCGGCGACCTCGGGATACGCGGCGAGGTGAAGGTACGTAAACAACGTCAGGTCGGAGCGCAGGAACGCGAATTCGCTCGGTTGCGGTTCTTTGACCTTCAACACCAAGTCGGATTCCCATGCGGCGACTGCAGTCGTCACCATGGTCGCGCCAGCACAGCGAAACGCATCGTCGTCGATCGAGCTTCCCTCGCCGGCGCCGGATTCGACAACAACCTCGACACCGTGGCGCACGAGTTCGTGTACGCCGTCAGGGGTGATCGCCACACGATGCTCGTCGAGTTTGGTTTCGCGAGGAACTCCAACTCTCATGGTGTCGCTCCCTTGGTCTGGACTACTTGGCGTCGAGGACACGACCTGCTGCGCTCAGCACCGCCCGCAGCGATGCTGTGATGATGTTGGGGTCGACTCCGAGACCCCATCTGGTTGAGGTATCGGCGGCGACAGTTTCGACATAGGCGACTGCAGTTGCGTCGGAACCGCGGCCGATCGAATGCTCGTGATAGTCGACAACGTCAAATCCATCTCCGACGATCGGACGAATAGCCGAGACCATTGCTGCAATCGGCCCATTGCCGTTTCCACTGACCGTGGTTGGGTGTCCATCGATGATGAGCTGTGCGGTGATTCTGGTGCGCTCGTCGTCACGGGTGACCAGTTCGTGCGTGCGCATCTGGATCCGTGGCGTTTCGGACAGGTAGACGCTTTGAAATTCGTCCCACATCGCGGTGGGAGTGATCTCCGTTCCGGTGTCTTCGGCAACGACCTGGATTGTTTTTGAAAATTCGATCTGTAGCCGGCGGGGGAGCGAGAAACCGTGTTCTGTCTCCATGATGTAAGCCACGCCACCCTTGCCGGATTGGCTATTTACGCGGATCACTGCCTCGTACGACCGTCCAACGTGAGCGGGATCGATCGGGAGGTACGGCACACCCCACGTAGCGTAATTCTTGCCGTTACCTGCAGCGTCAGCTTCGGCATACAACGCCGCGAAGCCTTTTTTGATGGCGTCTTGGTGCGACCCCGAAAACGCGGTGTACACGAGATCACCAACGTATGGGTGGCGTTCATGTACCGGCAGGCGGTTGCAATATTCGGCAGTGCGGCGCAAGGCATCGATATCGGAAATATCGAGTTCGGGGTCGATGCCTTGGCTGAACAGGTTCATCGCGAGCGTGACGACATCTACGTTGCCAGTGCGTTCACCGTTACCAAAGAGACACCCTTCGACTCGGTCGGCTCCTGCCAATACTCCGAGTTCGGCGGCGGCGACTGCACATCCACGGTCGTTGTGTGGATGTAGCGACAATACGACGGCCTCGCGATTTCGGACCGTGCGTAAGAACCATTCGATGGTGTCTGCATAAATGTTGGGTGAATACATCTCGACTGTCGCAGGCAGGTTCATGATCAGCGGTCGATCAACGGTTGGCTCGATGACCTCGGCTACGGCGTCACAAATTTCAACTGCATATTCGATTTCGGTTCCTGTGTAACTCTCCGGAGAATATTCGTATCGCAGCTCCGTACCCGGCAGCGTGTCTTCGAGTTTGAGGCAGTGTTTTGCTGCGTTCACAGCGATCTCAGTGATGCCAGCGCGATCCAATCCGAAAACGACATCGCGCTGAAGAATCGACGTTGAATTGTAGAAGTGCACGATGCCACGCGGCGCGCCGACGAGTGATTCGTAAGTACGTTCGATGAGTTCTTGCCGACACTGGGTAAGCACTTGGATTGTGACGTCGTCGGGAATGAGGTCCTGTTCCACCAATTGGCGCACGAAATCGAAATCGGTCTGGCTTGCCGAGGGAAATCCAACTTCGATTTCTTTGAACCCCATCGCGACGAGCGTTTGGAACATCCTCAGTTTGCGGACTGGGTCCATCGGGTCGATCAATGCCTGATTGCCATCGCGAAGATCGACTGCGCACCACCTCGGGGCTTTTACGAGTTTGCGGTTCGGCCACTGGCGGTCGGGGAGTTCAAGCGGTACGAATGCCTGATATTTCTCGAACGGCATCTTTTTTGGTTGTGCTGGTTGTGGTGGCATGTCGGCTCGCTTGTTGGTGTGGATTCGTAAGGCGTGGGACAGAAACGTTCGTAGAAATCAAAAAGCTCCTGGCCGACAGGCGCAGGAGCTTCAGGCGAACACCGGGTGGGCGTTCGCCTTACATAAGCAGGAGGGTGGTTGGACAAAAACGCATCACAGTCAGTGTACTCGGTCGTTGCGCAGCAAAGCTGAACTAATCAACGGGCGCAGTCGCGGGCAGGTGGCGAGATCTGGTGTGAAGGTGGAGAGCCGTGGCGGCGGCCAAGCTCACTGCGCCTGCCGTTGCGATACCGGCGCGAGGGGTCCAGGTTTGACAGATCCAGCCGACAAATGGCCCACCAATCACCGTGGTGCCGAGGGTGAGCGACGTGTAGATCGCCATCACTCGCCCTCGATACTCCTGAGACGAATGTGATTGGAGATGCGCGTTCGCCGACGACCCGAAGAACACCGCAAGTACGCCTACCGGTATCAGCATCAACTCGAAGGGCAATCGCCCAGGCAGGCTTACTGCGATGAGCAACGCGGTGCCCAGCATGGCCGCACTTGCAATCGTGGTGCGTGTCGTCGGAGGTTTTCGTTGGGCGGCGAACAAGGCACCGATTACCGTCCCGATCCCGAGAATGGCCATGAGTAGCCCCGCGAGGCTTGCGCCGCCGCCAAAGGTGTCCTGTGCGATCAGTGACAGAAACGTTGGAAAGTTGTAGACCAGTGTCCCGACGACGGCGACAAGGATGATTGTGGGGCGGATCGCGTGAATGCGCCATGCATAGCGAATGCCTTCGCGTACCGAAGGGCGTTGCGCTCTCCGCAGCGGTTTGTGAAGCGATCTTGTGTCCATCGCGAACAATGCAATGACGACGGCCAGAAATGAAATTCCGTTGAGGAAAAACACCCACTCAACTCCAACCTGCCCTATGAGCAGGCCTGCCAGCGCAGGCCCAGTTATCCGCGCGGAATTTCCAACGGCGCTGGTGAGCGCCACGGCGTTGGCGACACGCTCGGGGCCAACCATTTCTTCGACGAATGCGTGGCGTGCCGGTTCATCGATCACAATCACGAAACCCAAACTGACGCCGAGTGCGTAGACCATCCAGACCGCTACTCGGCCTTGCCAAACGATGAGCCACAAGGCGATGGCGAGGAGTGCAGCGATCATTTGGGTGACGATCAGGAGATTGCGGCGATCGAACCGATCTGCAATGGCGCCGCCCCAGAGGCCGAACAGCGCGACTGGTAAGAACCGGAATGCGAACGTTGCGCCGACGGCTGCGCCATTGTTGGTGAGGGTGAGTACCAACCAAGCCTCAGCCATAGTTTGCATCCATCCGCCCACATGCGAGACCAAGTCTCCGGCAAAGTACAGCCGATAATTGCGGGTGTCGAGTGATTGAAAAATTCGGCGGAGGGTGGCTGTTGCGGGGCCGGAACGGACTTTATGGAATCCAGCACTCCCTAACATGGTGCGGTGAGGTTAGGGTCCGACCTGGTGAGTCCTCGATGAATAAAGGTAGGTCGACATGCCTCAAGGGTCTGCAAGTGTTGTTATCAATCGGGCGCCCGACGAAGTATTTGCACTGATAGCCGACGTCACACGGACGGGTGAATGGAGTCCGGAGTGTCATGCGTGCCGTTGGGTGGGTGGCGCAACTGGGCCAGCCGTGGGCGTGAAATTCGAAGGAGACAACTCCGCCAGCATTGGTCCGATCACTGCCAAGAGGTGGACGACGACTTCAGAGATCACTGCGTGCGAACCCGGCAAAGTTTTCGAATTTGCTGCGGAGGGTTATACGACGTGGCGTTACGAACTAGAGGCGAACGGTACTGCCACGAAAGTCACGGAGTCGTACAGCTATGCGTCCGAGCCGGGCATGCAGAAGTTTCTATACGAAACGGTGTTGCGTCGCCCTGCGGCAATGACGAAGGGCATGCAGAAAACCCTAGAACGCATGAAAGCCGCGCTCGAAGCCTGAAAGCGCGTAGATACGCGCCTGATCTATTGCAGCACCGAATTGAACACATCGGTGAGTGCCGGCGTAAGTAGCGCGGCATATACCGGCGAGACGTGACTTTTATCTCGGTATGCAATGACGTCGCCGATTACTGTCGGACAACTTGTGCCAGCACAGAACCACGGTCGGGTCGAAACGAACCGAGCGCTATTGTCGGTGGCGGTCTGTTGCATCGCGTTTTCGAGGTAGTCGAGTGAGCTGCTGATTTCGGTCACGCAGTCGCCGAACTTCGCGTTGTTCGCGAGGAGACAGTCGATGGGATTGCGGTCTAAAAACGGAATGTCGCCCAGGATTACAACGCGCTCAGCGTGCTTGGATATAGCGGCGACTTCACGTTGAACCGTGGCCACTGAACCTGCTTGAATTTCGTCGCCAAATCTCGCGGATTCAGAGTAGCTGTGCGCGATGACCACAGCATCCGGTTGGAGCTGCTCGACCTGATCGAATGCCCACCGTTGCCACGCCTCACATGCAGGTCGGTTCTTGTCGTCACCACTGCCGATGTTGGAAGCGACGCACCCCTCTTTGAACAGTGGGATGAGATCCCAGTTGTTGGTCTTGGCATAGTCGGCGATAGGTGTCACCCACATGCGAGCGTGCGAATCACCGAACAGCACTAGCTTTCTCGTGGCATCGGGGTCTCCGAGATGACAGATGTCGCTCGATGTTGTCGCCCCGAATCCGGGGCTGCATGACTTCGGGTCGTACAACCCATCCGCGAGCGACTGGACCGGTGGGTTGAGCTTCAACGGAATCGGAGTACCAAGACGCTCAGAGGTTGTACTGGCTTCGACTGCCTGTTCATACGGGGATGTTGGGCCAGTAACGGGCAGCGTCGATGGGGTGTTAGTCGTGTCGGCGGGCACGGTGGTCCCCGAAGTATTTCCGCGAGTCGTGGTCGTTGATGCGATCGCGACCGGGACAGTGCGACGATCTATTTCTCGCTGCACGGCTTGTAACCCCACGATCGCTGCAACGAGCACGGTGGAGATCGCTATTGGCCATACTGTTAAACCCCGCCGCGTGCCGCTGAGCAATTTTCCTCGATGCAGCGGTTGTTCGATCACGAAGTAGGTCACCACGCTGATGGCGAATGCCAAGGTCAAAAGTCGCAACCCGTCGGTGACCGACAGACGCTCGCCAGCTCGCTGCGTAGCGATGATCAGGATCGGCCAGTGCCACATGTAAAAGGAATACGACACGTCGCCAATGAATCGTAGGGGTTGCGCCGAAAGGATCAATTTGGCACCCAACGGGTGGCCTTCGCCCAGTCCACCAATAATTACTAGTGCCGCACCTGCCACGGGAATTGCAGCAAGATATCCAGGAAACGCGGTTGACTCATTCATGACAACGACACTCGCAAAAATGATCGCGAGCCCGAGCCAACTGAGCATCGCTCGCGCAACTGCAGGAATGCGTGCGAGCAGCGTGGCTCCGACTGCGACGAGTGCACCGACGCCCAACTCCCAACCTCGTGTAAGTGCAGAGAAGTACGCAGCCGCGGGATTCTGTGACGTTTCGTACACTGACCATGCCAAAGAGGTGATGACCAAGATTGTCAAGGCCAGGGTGAGCCGACGAATCGCAGCCCGGTCGACGTCTTGGCGAGCGAAACGTCCGCGGCGTCGATGGCCGTTGTCGTCGTAGTGGAACAGCGCATCCTTTCGGAACACAAACAACGATGCCATGACAATGAGAGGAAATAGCAAGTAGAACTGCTCTTCGACGGCGAGCGACCAGAAATGCTGAATCGGAGACTTCGGTTCAGCGCTTGCGAAGTAGTCGGTGCCGATGCGCGAGAATCGAACGTTTGCGGCGAAGAAGGTTGCCCAAATCGAATCGCGGAATGCAGACTGGGCGCGAATAAAGTTGAGGAAATACCACGACGCGACCGTGGTGGCGATCAACGTGAATGTGGCGATCGGCAGGATGCGCCGCGCTCGCGCCGCGTAAAATTCGCCAAATCCAACCTTGCGGTCACGCGCGCTGCGACGAAGCAGTAGCCCCGTAATAAGGAAACCGGAAATAACGAAGAAGACATCGACACCGACATAGCCGCCGCTTAACTGCGTCACACCCGCGTGATTGAGTGCTACAACCAAAACCGCGATCGCGCGTAGTCCCTGGATGTCGCCACGGAACGGTTGGTTGGGCGCGATATCGATTGGCGTCTCCGGTGCTGATACCGAGTAGTCGTGAGCATCGCCACGCCGCATGCGGAGCGGATTCCGAAATCTCACATTGGTGCCTTTCTCTCGCTGACCACTTGCTCAAGTCCCAAACTGTGACACTTGTACCGGAGTGGGTCAAAACGGTGCTGCTGGGCGCGTCTCGTTCGTGCTCTATGGGTGGTGTTGAGCAATGAGGCCAGGGGTGAGGTCGTTGAGGGTTCGGGCGCCGATAAGTGCCATCGTGCGGAGCATGTCGGTGCGCAGCATTTCGAGGACGTGGTCGACGCCGCGTTCGCCTGCTGCCGCGAGCCCGTAGAGGTAGGCACGCCCAATCGTGCATGCAGTCGCACCAAGGGCGATTGCCTTGACGATGTCGCTTCCTCGACGGATTCCACCGTCGCAGATGATGTCGATGTTGCCGCCCACAGCTTCGGCAACCGGTTGGACGAGTGTGATTGGCGCTGGGGAGCCGTCGAGTTGGCGTCCGCCGTGGTTGGACAGCGCAATGGCATCGACGTTGTGGCTAGCCGCTAATTCGGCGTCGGCGACGGTCTGGATACCTTTGAGAATGATTGAGCCCTGCCAGTTGTCGCGCAGCCACCCAATGTCGTCCCAAGTGACACTTTGATCGAACTGCGCGCTGATATCTGCGAGTTGAACGGCTTCGGTGCCGTCGCTGACATCGGCGCCAATCAGGTTGGAAAACAGAATTGGTTCGTTGCGCAATAAGTCGAGTGTCCAGCGAGGGTGCAGCGCGCCGTCGATCAGCGTGGACGGCCCAATCTTCGGAGGCAATGCGAATCCGCGCCTCGCATCGCGATCGCGTTTTCCGAAGACGGCGGTGTCGACTGTGAGCATCGCGGCTTCGTACCCGCACGCAGCGGCGCGGTCGAGCATCGATTTCACGACCGTTCGATCGCGCCACATATAGACCTGAAACCACTTGCTCCCACTGTTTGCAGCCGCGACCTCCTCGATAGAGCGAGTGCTCAATGTCGAGAGCGTGTAGGGGAGTTGTGCTCGGCGCGCCGCACGAGCCACTGCGAGCTCGCCTTGAGGGTCGGCGATGCGAGTAAAGCCGGTCGGCGCGAGCGCGAACGGAGCGGCGACAGGTCGGCCGAGTAGTTGGGAGCTGATTTCGATGGATGCCACATCGCAGAGCACTCTTGGTTTGAACTCGAGGTCTCGAAACGCCTGCGAATTGCGATGCAAACTGACTTCGGCATCGGCGCCACCATCGATGTAGTCGAACACCCCTCGTGGTAGGCGGCGTCGAGCCATGGTGCGGAGGTCTTCGACATTCGCGGCTTTGCGCAACCGTCGAAGATCCGCGTCGCTCTCTCGCGGTTGAAATTGCAAGACCGAGCGCAGCGTGTCAACGAACTGTGGCATGGGTTGATTAGATCACGAATAGCGAGTGACGAACCCACGCTTGCGAAAAACTGCGAGCAGCCAACTCGAAAACGCGATTGCTCCGGCGAGAAACACCAGCGAGCCAATGAGCGAAAGTCCGAGCATTCCCCACGGGAGTGGTTTGCCATCGAGTACGGCGCGTAGCGCAGCGAACGCCCGAGTTGTGGGCAACTGCTGCGCCACGATTCGCAGCCCCGAAGGCAGCGATGACGACGGAACCATCACCCCTGAAAAGGCCATGATCACGTAGTTGAAGCCCCAAATCAGAATTTCCGCGCTCTGTCCAAATCGCAAGACGAGCCCAACGACCATCAGTGCTAGCGCCCAGCCGTTGATGAGTAGCAGGGCAACGATAGGAATCACGCTCCAACCCACATCGGAGAGGTCGAAACCGAAGAAGACGATCGTAGAGGCGGTGAGTGTTAACAAACATAGAGCGAGTTTGAGCAGGCCAAACAACGCTATGCCGACGATGTACTCCACTTCTTTCACAGGTGTTGTCATGACGTTGAGGATGTTTCTGGTCCACGTCTCTTCGTTCACTCCGAGCGCGATGGAAAATTGTGCTTGGGTGAAGGTCCAAAACATCACGATGCCAGCAAGTAGGTAGACAGTTCCAGCTTGTGAACCTGGAGTTTGTTGTTTGACGTATGCGCCAACGGAGCCCCAGAGCAGCACATCCATTACCGGCCAAAATGAAATTTCGAACCAACGGTGAGGCGCGCGGCGCAGCACAATCCAGTGGCGCAACATTACGGCTCGTATTCGAACAAGACTCATGGCCGCGCCCCTTCGCTGTCATCGGCACCGCCGCGAGCGCGTGATTGGGCTGCGATTTCCAAGAATGCGTCTTCTAGATCGTCGGTATTGAACGTTGTTGCGATTTCATTTGGTGTGCCATCGGCAGCAACCGTTCCGTGGGCGATGATGACTACGCGTTCGCAAAGGGTTTCGACTTCGCGCATGTTGTGGCTTGTCACGAGCAGTGTGGTGCCGAACTCATGATGAATATCGAGCAGCGCAGTGCGCACTCGTCGGGCGACGTCGGGGTCGAGCGATGCTGTTGGTTCATCGAGTATGAGCAACTTCGGTTGATGCAATGTCGATTTCACGATCGATACGAGGGTGCGTTGTCCTGATGAGAGTTCTCGGCTTTGCTGATCAGCGAGATGCGCGATTCCAAATCGATCAATAGCGGCATCGATCACAGGTTTGGGTTTTCTCAATCCGTAGAAACCCGCAAAGATGTTGAGCGCTTCGCGCACCTTCAGGTTTTCGGGAAGCGGTAGATAGCCAGCGACGAAGCCGACATGGCTCAGCGCCTTCGTGCGATGGTGTGGGAGCCGATAGCCGACCAACTCGATTGTGCCGGAGTCGGGGGTAATAGCGCCTAGCAACATCAACAACGTCGTGGTCTTGCCCGCTCCGTTCGGGCCTAGCAGCGCAACGCGGTCGCCTCGTCCGACGATCAGATCGAGACTATCGACGGCCGGCTTGTCGCGGAATCGCTTCGAAACCGAACGCAAGGCAACAACAGGTTCGGCGGCACTCACGCTCCAGTATTACCGAAACGCGAACACCGCCGAACGGAATTTCATTTCATGAGCGATGTGCGAGAGTCCCGAACACACATCTCGAGGGTTAGCCGCAGCAGACGCTGCCGTGTTCGCCAACCACGACATTGCTCAGCTGATCGCTATCACCAGTTTTGACGTACCACTCCCACTTGGTATCGGGGCCGTGTACCCAAGTCTCGGTCTTTTCCGCGAAGCAACACAGTGTGTCAGCCACGCCGGTGGTATCTAGGCCGTCCGCGCTCAGGCGCAATTCGGCCGCGGTTACCTCGGCTGCAGTTTCAGTTTCAACGCCTAGGTGGTTCAGCGAACCTGGTTCGCCTTGGCCTTCGAACAACACCAGCTTGAGTGGCGGGTCTGCGATTGCGAAGTTTGCGTACCCGGGCTTGATCTTGGCCGGTTGGGTGGCGAACATTTTGCTGTAGAACTCGATCGCTTCATCGAGATTGGCGACGTTGAGGGCAAGCTGTACTCGGGACATGGTGGTGCTCCTTGTGGTCTCAGGATCGTATCGATCATCTTCGATGTGTTCATCCTACCCATACATCGACAGATGTCAATATATTCTGAACAATTTCTCGGTTCTGATCCTCTGGAGACGCCCATTGGGGACCTCCCACGCGCGCAAAACCCTCGTGGGTGGGGGTGCAGGTAGATTCCCGAGGGTTGATTTGGCCCGACGCTTGGCGCGGGTTCGGTTCGGGAGGATGAGTTGGTGGACTGGTCACCGCTGCCCGGAGCTATTCGCCAGAATGGCTACGTGGTCCGCGATCTTGCCGCGGCAATCGACGAGTGGCTCGCGATCGGCGTGGGCCCGTGGATCAAGCTCTCCGCCGCGGCATACCCAATTGAATATCGAGGCAGCACCATTCATCCCGAGCTTGAGATTGCGTTTGCGAACAGCGGTGAACTTCAAATCGAACTCATTCAGCAACTCGACGCCGGCCCGAGTATCTATCGCGAGTTTCTCGATGCGGGCCACGAAGGTTTTCATCACTTGGCGTGGTGGGCCAGCGACTACGACGCGTTTCTCGCAGCCGCAGACGTAGCCGGATGGACCAGCGTGTACGGCGGCGACAGTGGAGGAGTCGCGCGGTTTTGCTACTTCGATAACACCCGCAGCTCCAGCACGTGCATCGAGGTTATGGAACTCAACGACATGACCGGCTGGATGATGAATCATGTGCGCCAGGCCGCGCACGATTGGGACGGCTCCGACCCAGTGCGAAATTTGTAGTTCGCTACTTACGTGCGGTCGCGTTCGAGCCTGACCGTCGCTCGGTCGCCTTTGATGCGGGTCTTTTTGAGTGCGGCGACCACATCGTTGGCCGAGGCTTCAGGAATCTCCACCAACGAAAATCGGTCGGCAATTTCGATGGCGCCAATGTCGCGACCGCTCAGCCCAGATTCGTTGGCGATCGCGCCGACGAGATCTTTGGGGCGCACTCCCGCAAGTCGACCGGCGCCGACGAACAACCGCACCATGCCTTCGGACGACGGTCGGGGGCGGCGTTCGCCACCGCGATCATCGCGTCCTCGATCGCCACGATCATTGCCGCGGCCACGATCGTTACCTCCGCGATCACCGCGGTCACTGCCACGATCGTTACCTCCGCGATCACCGCGGTCGCTGCCACGATGGTTTCGGTCGTCGCGGTCACTGAACGGTTTCTTGTCCGAGCTGCGGGCCTTTCGCGGCGTGCCTGCTTCGCTGGTGTTGTCGCGCCAGTCGCTACTGCTTGACTTGCTCTTTGATTTACTTTTGTTATTGGACTTACGATCGCGATCGTCACGCGGGTCGAATTCGGGAATGTCGTCCTGGTCGGCTTCGGCGCCATCCGATTCGTGCGCAATCTTGACCGCAGCGAGGGCAACTTCCATCACGTCGAACTCGTCAGAGAGCGCCTCGACGATGGCTCGGAACCGATCGAGTTCGCCTTCCACGATTGTTTCACGCAAGCTGGCCTGTGTCATCGCCATGCGCATCGTGCGCAGATCGGCAACGGTGGGCACCTTCTCGAACGCAATGCGCTGTTTCGTGAGTCGTTCGATGTTTTTCAACATCCGGTGTTCGCGGGGTTCAGCGAGTGTGATCGCTACTCCTTCGCGCCCCGCTCGGCCGACGCGACCAATGCGGTGCACGTACGACTCGGGGGCGGAAGGCACGTCGTAGTTGATGACGTGCGTGAGTTGATCGACATCGAGCCCGCGTGCGGCAACGTCGGTAGCGACGAGCAGCTCAGCAGTTGCGTTGCGTAATCTCCCCATCACGCGATCGCGTTGGTCTTGGTTCATACCGCCATGCAGGGCCTCGGCGCGATAACCGCGTCCATTGAGCGTTTGGGTGAGTTCGTCGACTTCGATGCGCGTGCGACAAAACACCAAGGTTGCCGCGGGTGACTCGATGTCGAGGATGCGCACAAGCGCTGCAGGTTTGTGGGAGCGAGGCACGATGTAGGCGCGTTGTTGTACGAGTGGTGCACCCGCTTCGTCGCTCGTCTTTCGCTCGATTTCGATCTTGACCGGTTTGTCGAGGTGGCGGCGCGCGACGCCGTTGATCCTCGATGGCATGGTGGCCGAAAACAGCACTGTTTGGCGGGTGCTCGGAATGCCTTCGAGAATCGTTTCGATGTCCTCGGCGAAACCCATATCGAACATTTCGTCGGCTTCGTCGAGTACCACCATGGTGATCTCGTCGAGTACCAACGTGCCGCGGTTGATGTGATCGATTGCACGACCAGGCGTTGCGACCACAACGTCGACACCTCGTCGAAGTGCGTGGAGCTGGCGGGCGATGGGTTGACCACCAAAGACTGGCAGGACCCGAGTGCCGAGGTGGCGGCCATAGCGGTGGACCGCTTCTGACACCTGCATTGCGAGCTCACGAGTTGGCACGAGGATGAGGCCCGCGGGAGCTACGCGATCGCTGCCGTCGCTCGTCGTGGCAAGGCGTTGCAACATCGGCAATGCGAATGCGGCGGTTTTGCCAGTACCAGTGGCCGCTTGGCCGAGAAGATCACGGCCATCGAGTAGGTGCCTGATCGACTCCGATTGGATCGGTGTGGGTTCTTCGTATCCAAGTTCGTTCAGCGATTTCACCAGCTCATCGATTAAACCGAGGCTGGCAAAGCCCGACGTTGCGCTATCAATTTCGGGCTCTTCCATGCGGTCAGGTTACGGGGGCAGCTGCCCTTATCAACAACGGCTGCAGCGCCGCGAACTATTTGGGTGCTTGAGCGATCAGGTTCGTGGCTTGCGAGCCAGGATCATGCCGAGATTGCTTGAAGTGTGCCACGCACCATGGTTCGCAATGTGGTCGGAGACGATGGTTCGTGTGGCTTCGACGACATCCGACCACTGAACGTCTATCGCAGAAGCAAAAGTTGCCTCCATACTTTCGACGTAGTCGGCGATGACCGTCGAATCGGTAGTGACAATGGCGCGCCGCTCGGCGAACGTTTCGAGCGACGCAAAGTATCGGGCGATCAATGGTTCGGCGGCCCGGAGTTTGATGCGGTCTGGTGACTCGGGACGAGGGGCATTCTTGCCGCCAACCGCAATAACCGCGTCCCGAAGCACCGTGAAGAGTTCTCGAAGGTGAGCTACGCCGTTGAGGACGACTGCTACGTTTCCTCCCGAGCGGGTGACGCGGAAGATCTCGCGCAGCGTCGCGTCGATATCCGGTACGTGATAGAGCATGTGCGCAGCGATCACACAATCGAATGAGTCGTCGCTAAATGGGAGAAATGTTGAATCACCAGCAAGCGACGGAGAGTGCAGAGCGGCTTCCCTCGCCATGCCGAACGAGAGATCACATCCGAAGGCGGTCGCGACTGGATGCGAGCTGCGGATCGCTTCGAGATAGCGGCCTGGCCCGCAGCCAACGTCGAGGAAGTGTGCAGTCGCCGCACTCGGGATGTGATCGAGCACCCACGCGGGCAAGTCGATCGGATCGACTTGAAAGTCGTATAGCCGTATTCGTTTGCGTAAACGATCCGGCGTTGCGTAGGCGAAGTCAATGAGGTGAGCGCGGTCGGTTATCGACTCGTTCGATGCCATCGTTCTTCCTCCATCGGCGTGCACTTGACTATTGCACAGGGGCGTTCGTGTACCTTGCCCTCGACATCGAAACCGGCGAAAGGGCAAAGATGGCGCTGCCACGGGAACTGATCGAACTTGGTCAAAAGGTCTCCAACTGGGGACGTTGGGGCGCCGATGATCGCCGAGGCACGCTCAACCTCATCGATGCTGTCGCGGTGAATCGAGGGCTGGCTTCGGCGCGCCAGGGCAAGGTGTTTTCGCTCGCGATGCCGTTCAACGAGGAGGGTCCTCAGCTCGGCTTTATCCCTGGGCGTATCAATCCGAAACGCACCATGATTCAAATTGACGAGTCGCTAACCGGCGACAAGTCTGATTTCACAACGAGTGACGACGCAGTAGAGATGGGCGTGCAGTCAGCGACGCACTGGGACGCGCTCGCGCACGTGAGTTATAACGGTTTGCTCTACAACGGAGTGCCGAGTGCCTCGATCACCGACGCGGGAAGCGCGGACCTCGGGATTGACAATTACGGAGCGATCGCGACGCGGGGTGTGCTGCTTGACGTCGCTCGTGCGCTCGGGGCTGAGATGTTGCCCGACGGGTATGCAATTACCGGTGACGATCTCGATATCGCAGCACGACATGCCGGTGTGACCGTCGCTCCAGGAGACATTATTTGCATACGTACTGGGTGGATGCATTGGTTGCGCGTCAACGAGAAGTTGCACTACTCATTTCCCACTCCTGGTCCATCGCCGAAATCGATTGAGTGGTTTCGTGATCATGATGTTGCCGGTGTGGCTACCGACACATTGGTGTTCGAGAACTATCCGGCAGAGGATCCGGCCGCGAACTTGGCCGTACACATGATCCACCTGCGCGACATTGGCCTCGCTCAGGGCCAGAATTGGGCGCTTGACGAACTTGCCGCCGACTGTCTCGCCGACGGGCAATACGACTTCTTGTTAACCGCCACACCGATTCCTTTCACCCACGCAGTCGGCGGCCCCGTCGCTCCAACAGCTATCAAATAGGGCTACTTGGTCTCGCGATGTGGCGGAGCTTCTCGAGGTTGCGTTGCACGAATACGCGTCGGAGCTGCCCATCTGGAGTGAAGCCGAAGACCATGACCATGTCGGGCTCACCCTGATCGCGAAATAGAACACCAACGCCTTCGTTCACTCGAACAAATTCCATAGTCATCGCGGGCATGATGCGCTTCGCCAAGTTGACCATGAGGCGAGCGACTCGAGCTGGTCCGACGACGGGGTATCGCGCGGCTCGCCGCATTGACCCCGCATCGGCAAGTTCGACGACATCGGGTGCGCATTTCGCCATGAGACCCTCGATGTCGCCTGCGATCGTGAGCGCAATCAGATGCTCGATGAGTGCGCGCTCCGCTCCGTTGTCGATGCGGCGTACATCGGGTTTGTGATCCGCAATGCGGTGCCGTGTCCTACTCGCGATTTGGCGGCATGCAGCGGTGCTGCGATCGACCGCCGCTGAGATTTCGTCAAACGAATAGGCGAAGACATCATGCAGCAGGAATACCGCCCGTTCCACCGGCGACAACTCATCGAGTACAACTAGGAATGCGAAGGTCAATGAATCGGCTAGCTCAGCGTTGGCCTGCGGATCGGTTGCTGAAGTGTTCACAAGCGGCTCGGGTAGGAACGGCCCCACGTAAGTCTCGCGCCGCACCTGAGCTGAACGCGCGCGATCGATCGCGAGTCGCGTCACTGCGCGCACCAGAAATGCTTCAGCGTTGTCGACTGTTTCGGTGTCAACGGCCTGCCATTTCAACCAAGCGTCTTGGCAGATGTCGTGAGCGTCGGCCACCGATCCGGTCATGCGATACGCGACTCCGAACAGACGATCGCGATGTGCTTCGAAGGCCGCCAAGGAATCCATGTAGCTACATCAACGTCAATGCGGCAAGTGCAGCATCGCGGCCACTCGCTAGTGCCGCGTCGCCGAGCAGACCGTGCGCCCCAACCCAGTCGCCGGCCACGAACACATTGTCGCAATCGGGTATCGCCGGCCCAGGACGGTTGGTCAGCGGGCCTTGCTCGGGCGTTGGACGGTCGTGCGCAACGAGCCAACGTTTACCGTACCGTTCGGCCAGCACCTGCTCTTGCCAGCCCGGTTGTGCGTCGTCGAGCAGTTCGTCCATCTCGGCACGCGGGTCGCCAGGCGCGTCGCCATAGCGCAACACATGCACGAGTTCACATCCGTCAGGAGCCAGTTTTGCAGAAGGCGTGTGGGTGGAGAAATACAGCGGGCTATCGACGCCCAAACAGAATCGCCGCTGCGGCACCGGCAGCGATCGCAGTCCAAGATCGAGGCTTGACGCGTAGACCGGTTGCGCTGCGGCAGCCCACTCGCCCACGAGTGTCGAACGATTGCCAAGCAACTTTGCGGCATGGGACGGCCCGCCACTAGCGATGATGACTGCGTCGCAGTCGTCGATGTCGTTGAGTGATTCGACCTTCGCATCGGTATCGATTTTAACTCCCGCTTCGGTCGCGATATTGCGAAGTGCATTGACGATTTGCTGCCACCCTCCGTCGAGGTACAGGACTCCATCGGTCAACGCCCCAATGGTTTGTGGCACGCCAACACATGCCGCGACTGAGTTCAAGTCGTCTTGATAGGTCGCGGTTCGCGCGACCATTGCGAGAATGAGGCGGGCGTCGGCGTTCGATACTTGTTCTTCGATCCATTGCTGCATGGAGCGACCTATCATCTCGGTGCGCAGAACTTTCTTTGGGTTTGCGAGCAGTTTGCCAAGCTGAACCTTCGCGCCGAGCCCGATCATCGGCGAACGAATCGAATCCAGTGGAGTTCCAGGCATCAAGCCGACCTTGCCCCGTAAACGCCCGTAGCCTTTGAGCGGGGGTTTGTTGCCCTTCGGCTCGATGCCTAATCCCCGCAGCACGCGCATCCCTTCGAAGCCCGCATACAACGCGTGCGCCCCCTGATTGAACATGAAGCCATCAACTGCTTCAGTGCGCGCCCGGCCGCCCAATTCGCGGCGGGCTTCAAGGAGCACCACTTCGGCACCGTTGGACGCTGCGGTTGCGGCCGCCGCGAGCCCGGCCCAGCCGCCGCCAATCACAATGATTCTTCGTGTCATGATTCAGCCTTTCGTTTGCTGTCACACCTCAGACGATGTAGCAACGCGAAGTGTGACACGGTGCGGCTGCTACACGGTGAGCGCTAGCTCGACATTGGAGCGAACCGCGGCCAAGGATTGGTGGATTCGGCGATCTTCGCGAGGCGCAAACAGATTTCTTCCCGATAACGGGGTGCCATCGCATGGAGCCCTACGGGCATTCCGTTGCTATGGCTACCGGCCGGAATCGAGATCGCGGGCAAATTGACCAAGTTGGCGAGCATTGCGTGAGGGACGGCCATCCCAGCGTGGGTCTCAACCCCACAAACGGTCGTTGGCATTGGTCCCTCAGCCGCAAATGCTGTGATCGCTGAAGTGGGAGAAAACACAATGTCGACGTCATTGCAGAGCGTGGCGACTTGTTGTTCGTAGGCGAAACGGCGGTCGTATACGGCGGCGAGTTTCGGAAGCGTAATCCGTTGCGCGCTGGCCCACCCGGGAGCGACTAGTGGATCTAGCTCGTCGAGCCGCGTTTCCCACAGCGCTCGGTCGCGGCCCATGAACATGTCGATGCCCTCCATTCGAGCGTACGTCGGCACCCAATCGTCGAACTGGATGTCGACATCCACCCATTGCAAACCGGAAGCCACGGCGATCGCGCGTGCGGCCGCCCGAGCGATCGCAACCACTTCGGCATCGACTATGGCGAATCCGAAATCGGGCGTAAATGTTGCTCGTAGCCCGCGCACATCAAGGTCGTGTAGCGCATCCGCGTATCGGATCGTCGGATGGGGCAGACAAACCCGATCGCGGGCATCGGGGCCAGCCATGATGTCGAGGAGCAGGGCAGTGTCTTCGACAGTGGTGGTGAGCGAACCGACCACGGAGTTTTGCGCGGTGACTGTCCGATTGAGGCCGGGGATCCGACCGTAGGTGGTTTTGAGACCCACAAGGCCTGTGAATCCAGCGGGCGTGCGAATGGAACCGCCGCCGTCGCTGGCCGTGCAAAACGGCACCAAGCCCGCACTGACGGCCGCGCTCGATCCGCCACTCGATCCACCCGGCGTGCACGACGCGTTCCATGGATTGCGAGTGACACCCAATGCCGGGCTTGTGGTGTATGCCCACGTGCCGAACTCCGGTGTCGCGGTTTTGCCGATTGGGTTCGCGCCCGCAGCCCGCAAGCGAGCGACGTGAATGTCGTCGTTGCTCGCAGGTGGTTGCCCTTGATACCAACGCGAGCCTTGTGTCGTGGGCATACCCGCGCAATCTTCAAGGTCTTTTACTCCGAACGGCACGCCGGCAAGCGGCCCGAGATCGTCGCCGCGCTGCAACGCCGCATCGGTGGCGTCGGCGCGAGATCGCGCGCCGACGGTGTCAAGATGAACAAACGCGTTGAGCGACGGATTGTGTCGGTCGATCGCCTCGAGACATTGCTCGACAAGGTCTCGGGCCGTGATCGTGCGATTACGAATAGCGGCCGCGGCTGCGGCCACCGAAAGCATTGTCATAGCGGAACTCCTTGCGTGATGCGTCCGTTTTCTTGAGCTTGCATGATGCCAGATTTCGGCGCGCGCATGCGTTGCGTAGAGTGCCGTCATGGCTGATTCGCCCTATTGGGATCCCTATGCCGCTGCTTTTCAAGCCTCGCCCTATGAGGCATGGCGGCGTTTGCGTGACGAAGCTCCTGTGTACCGCAATGAGCGATACAACTTCTACGCTTTGAGTCGCTTCGACGACGTGCTCGCGGCTTCGATGGATACCGAGACCTTTAGCTCGGCGCACGGCATCACATTGGATTCGATCCCACAAGAGCCGACGATTCCCATGATGATCATGATGGACCCGCCCAAGCACGATGTGATGCGCAAGGTCGTGAATCGTGTGTACACGCCTCGACGCGTTGGTGCGATGGAAGCGCGCATTCGCGAGTTGTGTAGTGCGTATCTCGACCCACTGATTGGTGCTGGTGGCTTCGACTACGTCACCGATTTTGGCGCGCGCCTTCCGGTGATGGTCATCTCAACGTTGCTTGGATTCCCGGAGGAAGATCACGACCAACTCCGCGAGTGGAGTGACCTCATGCTCCATCGAGAGGAAGGTCACGAAGGGATCGCGAAAGACGCGCTCGAGGTCTTGACGAAAATGCATACGTACTACTACGAGGTAATGCAGCAACGGCGCGCGAATCCTCAAGATGATTTCATATCGGCGCTCTGCGATGCTGAGCTCACGGATCTTGATGGAACAGTGCGAAAGCTCGACGACATGGAAGTGCTCGGCATGATCGGATTAATTAGCAATGCGGGGAACGAGACCGTGGCACGCATGCTGGGTTGGGCGAGCGTGGTGCTGTGCGACTTCGCCGATCAGCGCGAGCTATTGGTTTCGAATCCGGCGCTTATACCCGCGGCCATCGAAGAACTGCTGCGATACGAAGCACCTTCCCCGATTCAGAGCCGCTACGTGACATGCGATGTTGAGATGCATGGCACGGTAATTCCTGCTGGATCGACTCTGGCGATGCTCACTGGGTCGGCTGGACGTGACGAACGCCAGTACGCCGACGCGGATCGATTCATCGTGCAACGCGATTCGACGCGGCATTTGAGCCTCGGTTACGGCGCGCATTTCTGTCTCGGTGCGGCGCTCGCTCGGCTGGAAGGTCGGGTTGCGCTTGAAGAGACTCTGCTGCGGTTTCCAACGTGGCGCGTCGATCGCGACGCAGTTGAATATGTGGCCACCAATACGGTTCGGGGCCCAGCATCGGTGCCGATCACGTACTGATCGCCGCGTGAGGCGCTGAGCTATGAGGTTTGACTGCCGCCGTTGAGATGCATGGTCTGACCCGTTATCCAGCCGGCTTCATTGCTTGCGAGATACACGCACAATGCCCCGACGTCTTCAGGCGTTCCGAGGCGACGAGCAGGAATGCTCCGGGCGATGCTCTCGGTGACATCGGGTTCCGGACCTCCAGCCATCAGCCCAAGGGCGATCGAGTTTGCAGTAACGCCGAACTTTGCGTGTTCGAGGGCCAGGTGACGCATGAACGCGATGCCGCCGCCCTTGCCTGCGCCGTATCCCGAAACCCCGAGCTCCAGACCATGCGTACCCGCGCCGCTCGCAATCGTGATCACCCGCCCAAAGCCGCGGTCGCACATGTTTTCGATGACTATCCGTGAGCAATTCATCACGCCATAGAGGTTGATGTCGATGTATTTGCGCCACTCGCTAGGTTCGGTTTCTCGAAACTTCTTGAGCCCCATTCCGAAGGGGATGCCAGCGTTGTTGACGAGGATGTCGATTGCCCCGAATGTGTCGGTGATCGCTGCGATCGCGGTGTCGACATTGTTGTAATCGGTGACATCGAAGCCGCAAGCGATGGCCTGCGCGCCAGCGGCCACGATGGATTCGACTGTCGTTTGTGCACGATTCGCAACTACGTCGTTCACCGCGACGACTGCGCCTTGGGCGGCCAGTGCGCGAGCGATACCAGCACCGATGCCTTGCCCAGCACCAGTCACCAACGCCACTTTGCCACTGAGATCAAACATGACGTGCACGTTAAGGGCTCGGTGGCGACCGTCCGCGGTATAGAAACACGCCGTCGTCGCTCGTGGTGCGACCGAGAGCGGGGAACAGGAATCTTGTCGCGGATTCAGTTGCATCTATTGGCGAGCGTTCTAAGGTCTGCGATCATGGCTGACCCAAGAGTGACCCTCGAAATCGACGGTGCAATTGCTGTCATTACGAACAACAACGTAGAAAAACACAACGCGTTTGATGATCCGATGGATCTTGCGTTGTTTGAGATTCTCGGGGAACTCCAACATCGACCGGAAGTGCGGGCCATCATCTGGCGCGGTGAAGGCAAGAGCTGGTCGTCGGGTCGCGACGTGGGTTCTATTGGCAATGGTGATCAAGCCCTGACCCATCACGAACTCATGACTCGGGGCCATCGAGGCATCCAGCGGATGTTTGAGATTGACGCGCCGATCATTGTGCCGATCCAAGGCTGGGCGATCGGCGGGTCGTTCCAACGTGCTCTGCTGTGCGATATTCGCATCGCTGCAGAGGGCGCTCGATTCATGCTCCCCGAGGTCGGCCACGGAGTGATTCCCGACACCGGGGGAGTTGGCCGGCTGTTTCAAATGTGTGGCCATGGATTGGTGAGCGACATGGTGCTCACCGGTCGGCTTCTCGATGCGCACGAGGCACTTGCTTACGGCATCGTTTCGCGCGTTGTGCCTGCCGAACAACTCGATGCGGTCGCACGCGAGATGGCGGAAAAGATTGCCGCGTCTCCAAAAGTGACGGTGAAGATGGCGCGGAGGGTGATTCGCCATCTGGCCGAACCTGAAGTTGTCTCGTCGATGAGTGCTGAATTGATCTATCAAACCTTTGTCAATAAGTCGGATGACTACGCTGAGTTTCGTGCCGCGCGCGCTGAAGATCGGGCACCGAACTACAAGGGAAGTTGAACGCAATGACTGAACTGATTGGGCTTGGCGAACCGGCGCCGTTAGGCGCGAGTGCGCTGCCTGCGGGTACCTACAACGGTGAGTGTGTCTTCGTCACCGGTGGCGGCACCGGGCTCGGCCGCGCGATCGCCACCGAGTTTGCGCGGCTGGGTGCTTCGATCGTGATTGCGAGTCGCAAGCCCGAACATCTTGAACAGGGTGAATCGTCGATGCGTGAAGTCGGCGCGAACGTATTGACTGTCGCCTGTGATATTCGCGAGCCCGATTCGATCGCGGCCGCATTCGACGCCGCGGTCGGCGCGTTTGGGTTACCGAGCGTGTTGGTCAATAACGCGGCTGCCAATTTCCCCGTGCCAGCGGAAGACATGTCGCCCAATGCGTGGCGCACCGTTGTGGATATCACGCTGAACGGCACATACTTCTGCGCCCGTGAGTTTGGGCGACGCCATCTCGCGGCCGGCACGCCGGGGTCGATTATCAACGTTGGTGCGTCCTATGCCTGGACCGGCGGCCCGGGTTTCGCGCATTCGGCGGCGGCAAAGGCTGGTGTGAAAAACATGGTGGAAACATTGGCGGTGGAATGGGGGCCCTACGGCATCCAAGTCAACGGTCTAGTGCCGGGGCTGTTCCCGCACGACGACATGACCGCGGATATTCAGGGCAACCTGGCGCGAACGAACGACAAAGATGTTTGCCAGCCTGCGTTGCGGGTCGGGAGGTTGCGGGAACTCGGATGGGCGGCCACGTTCTTGGCTTCGCCCTACGCTCGATTCATATCAGGCCACACCCTCGTGGTCGACGGCGCCAACTGGCAACGCCGCTTACTCACCAACCCGCCGGTCATTACGGTGCGCGATCAGATGGGCAAGGGTCCGTTCGGTGAGTGAGTTCGCAATCGCGCAGGACACCATTGATTACATCGCGGTGTCTCGCTTGCAATCGGCGTATGCCGATGTAGTGAACCGTCGAGCATGGTCTGAATTAACTGAGTTGTTTCTGCCGGCTGCGCACATCACCGTCGATACCGTGACCCGCCCCGCGTTTGAGTTCAACGGCCCCGCGGCATTGGGTGATTTCATCAGTGGCGCGATCGAGATGTTTGAGTTTTTCGAATTCGTGATTCTCAATGCGCATACGGTGATTGGGATTGAAGGCGATCTTGATCGAGCGTGGGCTCGGGTGTTCATGTGTGAGCTTCGTCAAGAGGTTGCGACGGGTGCCGATTCGCAGGCCTTTGGGCTATATCAAGACGAGTACATGCGAGTCGACGGCCGCTGGTGGTTCGCTCGCCGCAACTACCAATCGTTGAAGCGGACTGGCCGCAATGAAGTCTTCACATTTCCACAGATGCGCCGCTAGGCATTTCGTGGTGCTCGCGGCTTAGTGGGGAGTGGCCGTGGAATTCACCGACTGGTAGCGAAGCGACACTCGTCACTCCCTAATAGTTACATGAATACCCTTGTAACTGTTCGTGATTCGTTGTGTCGTATTTGGCTACCAGCGCAAGTCACGCTGGGTTGAATGTCCACCAGGAGGTGGGTCTCATGTACGCATTTGCCATCGTCGCCCTGCTTGCATTGGCAACCGTCAAGCTTGTCGACTTTCTTACCGATGCAGTGCCGTCGATTAAGTCCATGAAGTCGTTGCTCACATTCGTGCTTGGCATCGGCTCCGTCTTGCTCCTCGACTACTCACTGTTCGACAGCTTCGGTGTCGCGGTTCGCAATCACAACACGGGTCTTTGGATGACGGGCCTCATCGTTGCGGGTATGACGGTTCCTTGGCGAGCAATGTTTGGGTATCTCACCCACGACAAGGCTGCCAGCGACGAAACCCTTGGCGAACATCGGATGATCAAAGCCGCGTAGCTACGAGCCGGGGCATACCGCCTCGCATTTCGTGCGGGATGACCGACGGGTGGGCAGACAACGGCGTCTGCCCACCCCGTCGCGTGGCGGATGGCCCGAACCGAATCAGGGTTGGCGCGTTTGTGTACCGTCGGCGGTCGACTTTCGCGCCGACGCTCGGGTGGGTCGTAGGCTTGGCTGGTGACTGACTTGTATCTGCCATCTCGTCCGGTGCGGTTCATCACCGCGGCGACGCTCTTCGATGGCCACGACGCTGCTATCAACATCATGCGCCGCATCTTGCAGAGTCAAGGTGCAGAAGTTATCCATCTCGGGCACAATCGCAGTGTTGCCGAAGTGGTCTCGGCCGCGATTCAAGAAGATGTGCACGGGATCGCGGTGTCGTCGTATCAGGGCGGCCACCTCGAATATTTTAAGTTTCTTATCGACGAACTTCGTCGGCTCGGCTCCGCTCATATCAAAGTGTTTGGTGGTGGTGGCGGAGTAATCGTTCCCGACGAGATCGCGGAGCTGCAGGCCTATGGCGTGACGAAGATTTTTTCGCCCGACGACGGCCAACAGCTCGGGCTTGCCGCGATGGTCAACACGATGATCGAGGCGTGCGACGACGACCTTGCCGCGGAGTCCGTCGACCTCTACGACGTGTTCAACGGCAATCACCGGGCGCTCGCCCGTATCCTCACTTGCATCGAAGAACTTCGAACCGGGAACGAGGTGCTCGCCGCGATTCGAAGCGCGGCAGGGGCCCGACCAACGGCGGTGCTCGGTATGACGGGCACCGGTGGCAGCGGAAAGTCGTCGCTCACCGACGAAATCGTGCGCCGCTTCCGCATTGATCAACAAGACAAACTGCAAATCGCTGTGCTTGCGATCGACCCAACCCGACGGCGCGGTGGCGGCGCGCTGCTAGGCGACCGCATACGTATGAACGCGATCGAAGGCGACAACGTGTACTACCGGTCGTTTGCCACTCGTGGCGGCACCGGCGAAGTGCCCGCCACAATCGACGACATGATTGCCGCGTGCAAAGCAGCGGGCTTTGACCTCGTGATCGTGGAGACGCCAGGAATAGGTCAGGGCGACGCGGGCGTCGTGGACCATGTCGATGTGCCGGTGTACGTGATGACCCCAGAGTTTGGTGCTGCGTCGCAACTCGAAAAGATCGACATGCTCGACTTCGCCGCCGCGGTCGCGATCAACAAGTTCGAACGGCGTGGCGGCGAAGACGCCTTGCGCGACGTGCGGCGCCAAATGGCCCGCAATCTCGAGCGGTTCGGTGCGAACGATGACCTGCCTGTGTTCGGCACGATCGCTTCACGCTTCAACGACGACGGAGTGACGGCGCTCTATCAATATCTTCGCAGCGAGCTGGCCTCGCGCACCGATTTGCAGCTCAGTGACGGTGTGCTCGAGACGGTATCGGTCCGAGCGTCGTCGACGGCGGCGACGGCGTTGATTCCTCCGGCGCGGGGTCGGTATCTCGCCGACATCTCTCACACGGTGCGCTCGTATCACCGGGCAACGCAAACGCAAGCGACGGCGGCACGACACGTTGCGCAATTGCGGGGAGCTCGCCGCGCACTCCAAAGCGCGGGTAACGACACCGTCGATATCGACTCGCTCATCGATCACGCAGATCGTGCACTCGATGCCGAGACTCGTAACTTGTTGGCTGAGTGGCCCGCACGCCAAGCTGCGTACCAAGGCGACGAGCACGTCACGAGAGTGCGTGATCGTGAAATCACCACAGTGCTGACTCGCGAGTCGCTCAGCGGCACGAAGGTGCCAAAGGTCGCCCTTCCGAGATTTGTCGATGACGGTGAACTTGTGCGCTGGCTTCGCAGCGAGAATCTCCCTGGCGCGTTTCCATTCGTGGGCGGCGTGTTTCCGTTCAAGCGAGAAAACGAAGACCCAACGCGCATGTTCGCCGGCGAAGGC
>SXGS01373111.1_pt1 | contig 91473 bp, 70 predicted proteins | sample 3174681 | NCBI WGS metagenome assembly SXGS01 (sample SAMN11356861, study PRJNA531348) | freshwater metagenome | isolation source: freshwater sample F1-80 | place: China: Fuxian Lake, Yuxi | collected 2017-12-25 | reverse complement strand
GGCTGCTGCAAAAGCGCCGTCCTGCTGCGCCCGCGGGGGCATCCCGCCCCGCGGCGTCACGGGGACCCCAGGCTCGGTCGCCGTACGCACGGTACGGCTTTCCTCGCCTTGCACCCCGTTCCTTGCGGGATCGGGCGCCCTCGCCGGCTCGCAACGGACGGCGCCGGTCATCACGCTCGCCGGCACGCCGGCGAGCGTTTCGCCCTTCTTGCAGCAGCCTGCTAGGTTAGCTGATCGCATGTTCACCCAGGCGACTTTCGACTTCCTCCAAGACCTCCGGGACCACAACGACAAGTCCTGGTTTGACGCCAATAAGGCCAGGTACGAGACCGTCGCCAAAGGCCCGCTCAGCGACTTTGTGCGCGCCATGGGCCCCGCCATTCGCAGCATCAGCGGGCACTACCTGGCTGACGATCGGAGCGCGTTCCGCATCCACCGTGACACGCGCTTCTCCAAGGACAAGAGCCCCTACAAGACGCACCTTGCCGCCCAGTTCCGGCACGAGGCCGTCCGTGGGCCTCTGTCAGAGACGGTCCATGCGCCCGGCTTTTACTGCCACATCTCGCCCGAAGGACTGGGCGAGATGGACGGCTGCTTTGGCGGCTTCGGTACGTGGAGGCCCGAAGGTCCCGCCCTGGCAGCCATCCGCGCACGCATCGTCTCCCATCCCGACGATTGGGCCGCCGCGCGCGACACGGTCTCGCTTGGCGGCGAGTCGCTCAAGCGCGTGCCCGCTGGATTCGACGCCGAACATCGGTTCGCCGACGACCTCCGCCGTAAGGACTACATCGGAAGCATCACCTTTGAACCTGCCGAAGTGATGGGCGCGAGTTTCGTCGACCGATTCGCCGACGCATGCCGGAAAGCCGCGCCGCTCAATCGCTTCCTTTGCAACGCGGTCGGCTTGCCCTGGTAGGGGGCACCATCAGGGGGTGCGGATCGTGAGCTCGCGGCCCACAACGACCTCGACGTAGGCAGCCTCGTCGGGGGCCACATACCGAACACCCGTCGCCCGCTCCAGGACGACGCCGTCGGCCGTAAATGCCGTCCATTCACGAAGCGGCTCACCCTCATCCCACCCCGTCGCGGGCGCCGTCCATGCCCCTGCATCGAGCAAGAGCGACGCGCTGAGCGCCTCGACGGGTGCCGGCCCGGCCGACCGCGCGCCGTAGAAGACGGGGTCCATGGGGTCGTCGCGCCAATCGCAGTGGATGTGGCTCTCATACCAGCCGATGTAGTCGGCGCCTTCGTCTTCACAGGTGTCGGCCAGGGTGTCGAGGCTATGATCGAGGGCCACGAGGTCGAGGCCGTCTCCGTATTGGTGCCGCGAAGAGGTCGCGCCGCCGACGGACGCATTGTAGGCGGGCGACCGGTACCCGCTATTGACCACGACCGGACCCAGGGTGTCGCGAATGGCCTGCAGCACCTCGATCGTCCGCGGCATCATGACCGCCCAGCGGCCCTTCCACGCCTCGGCGACCTCCCATAGGGCAAAGTTGGGCGCCAACATCGTGTCAGGGTCCTCCCAATCAAGGTCGAGGGCCCGCGTCGGCGCCGCGTACTGGGCGGACCCGTACAGGGGGTCCGGGTAGACGTAGTCGGGGTCGTCCGCCGGCCAAGGCCACGTGTCGAGGCACAACGTTCCGTCGCCGTTTTCGCCAAGGTAGCAGACGACGACCGGGGCACTGGAAGTGCCAGACGACGTTGTCGGCGTCGATGTCGTCGGCGTCGTGGGAACCGGCGGCGCCGAGGTGTCGGTCCCCGTCGGATCTGGCGGGATCGGCAGGTCATACTCATTCGGCGCCTCGTCAGCAGGCGCGCGCACGACCACAGCGTCGTCTTGCCGGGGTCCACACGCCATCCAAATGCGCACGATCATGTCATCTCCGCGCGTTCGCCAGCCTCCGCTATCCGGCCCCACGCGCGCCGCCTTCGTCGACGGGACAGCTCTCGCCTACCGGGCCTGGCACGCACTGCCAACGACCATTCGTGGACCCGACGGCGGGCTGACGAATGCCGCCCTTGGCTTCGCCCAGATGTTCCGCAAGCTCTTGCTCATGCGCCGCCCGTTCTTCGGCGCCGTCGTCTTCGACGCACCGGGTCCGACCTGGCGGCACGCGATGGACGCCACCTACAAAGACCACCGGCCGCCCATGCCTTCCGGCCTCCGAGGCCAACTCGCGGCCATCGATGCCGTCGTCGCCGCACACGGCTGGCCCGTCCTGCGCCAGGCCGGCGTCGAGGCGGACGACGTCATCGCGACATTGTGTAGCGTCGCGCGGCGCGCGGGCCACGACGTCCTGTTGGTCTCGGGGGACAAGGACCTGTCGCAGCTGATCGGCCCCAACTGGGTCGACGGCGAATCCTGGCGGCTGCCAGCGGGCTAGCAGGCCACATGAAACGCTGGCTCCTCACCTGTTCCGTCGTCCTCACCGCGCTCGCCTGTGGAGGCGCTCCGGGCGCCGATCCAGGCGAGCGACCGCCCCGCCGAAGCGACGCCGAGCGCCCTGCCCCATCGCCCGTTCCAGGCGACGACCCTGGCGACCGCCCGCGCCAACCCTCCCCCGGCGACGAAGGCCCCGACGAGCGCGATGACCGCCGCCCTCCATCCGGTGGGAAGCCCGACAACGGCAAGCCCGCCGACGAGGACCGGCCGCGCGACAACCCCAGCCCAGATGACGGCGATGCCAACGGCGACGGCCGCCCCGACGACATGCCCGCCGAAGGTGGAAAGCCCGGCGGCATGAAGGACCAACTCCAGCTCATCCAGATCGGCAAAGACTCGACCGGCGAACAGCGCACTGCCTACATCCACGTCCCCAAGACGCTTCCGGCCACCGGTCGCAAGGCCATCATGGTGTTTCACGGCGGATCGGGCTCCAACGCCATGGCGCTGGCGCCCAATTGGTCGTCTCGGTTCAACAAGGACGCCGTCCTGGTCTTCCCCAACGGCCAGATGTCCAACTCTCAGCGCGGCGGTTGGGCCATCGACAAGGTCGGCGAACGGCGCCATCTCGACACGATCGTCAAGCTCATCGATCAACTCGTCGCGAGCCACGGAGTCGATCGCAAGCGCATCTGGGCTGCAGGCTTCTCGTCGGGCTCAAGCATGACCTGGGACTTGGCGTGCTTCGAGGGGGGCCGATTCCAGGGTTTCGGTTTCGTCTCCAAGTACATGATCGAAGACGCGACCGCGCTCTGCAAGTCGCCCGCGAAGTCCTTCGCCATTTTCGCCGGAACGCAGGACAAAGATAGCCCCTACGCCGGCTTCAAGGACCAGCGTGGCACCTTCCAGATGGGCGCGGAGGAGGCCGCCGCTTGGTACGCCGGCAAGGGCGGCTGCAAGGCGCAGCCGACGTCAGAGCGCAAGCTGGCCGACTCGGCTGACGACAACACGCGCGTGACGGAGCGCACCTGGACCGGGTGCGGCAGCATCGGTGCCGCCCGTCTCTATAAGATCGACGGCGGCGGCCACTCCTGGCCGGGTGGCCGCCTCAGCAAGCTGCCGAATGCATGCCACGACATTTCGGCGACGGATGAGCTGATCAACTTCTGGAAGGCGTACGCCGGCTACTGAATCGAGTCGACGACCTGCGCGATCAGGTTGACGAGTTCGTCGACCCGTGCGCGGTCGCGGGCGCGCGCTGCGATTTCAATGCGATCGCCAAGATCGGTCAATTCAGGGAAGCCGTAGGGCGTCCCTGACCCCTTCATGCTGTGGCCCAATCGCTGGACCTCGCCGAACTCCCCGCGCAGGAGCAAATCTCGGATCGCCGCGACGTCAGCGCGGCGATTGTTCAGGTAGATGGGGATGAGATCGACGATGTCGGGGTCGACCTCACGGCGGGTCGTCCGGCGCGGTTCACTGGCCGCCTCGGTTTCAACTGGGGGCGCACGGCGAAGGCAGCCGCCGACTGCATCGAGCAGGGCCTCCTTCCGCACGGGCTTGGACAACCAAGCCGTGCAACCCGCCTCCGCGATGCTCTCGCCGACCTTCGCACCGGCGTTCCCCGTCACCGCGAGGATCGGCGCGGCGAAGCCCGCCAAACGAAGGTCGCGCGTGAGCGCGAGGCCGTCTCGGCCAGGCATCTCGACGTCCGTGATCACGAGGTCCACTGCGTGCTCAGCGACCGCGCGCTGCGCGTCGTCGGCAGAGGCCGCCAAGACGACCTCGGCCCCTGCTCTTGCCAGAAGCTCTCGCATGAACGTGCGGGTGTCGAGGTCGTCATCCACGACAACGACTACGGGCGTGGCCCGAACCCACCGTTCCACCAGGGCAAGCAGCCGTTCCCGCGTGATGGGTTTCGTCGTGAAATCATCCATGCCCGCGCGCAGGCAACGCTGGCGAATGGCGTCGGTCGCGTGGGCGGTCACCGCGATGATCGGCGTCCGAGAGCGCTGTTGCAGTGCCTCGTCCGAACGAAGATGCGCGGTCGCTTCGATACCGTCCATCTCGGCCATGTGAACGTCCATCAGCACGAGGTCAAAGCGTTCTCCATGGGCGGCCTCGATCGCTCGTCGCCCTTCGTTGACAACGACCACCCGATGGCCCGCGCCGCTGAGAATGCCGAGCGCGACGGCCTGGTTGTCCACGTTGTCCTCCACGAGGAGGACGTCTGCTGGCCGCGTCAGGCGCCGCTCCAAAGGCGTCGGGGGAGGCCGTCGTATGGGCGGCCGCAGCAACGGGGCCACCGGCGGCGCCAGGTCGTCGGTCGTCGCCGGCGCCGGCTCCCCGTCGCCGCGAAGGGCCGCCAGGTAGGCACCAAGCCGCGTCGGCCGGAGCAGCAACCCGTCCAACACGCCTTCGGTCCCAGCGAACGACCGCGTAGGGTCTACTGTCATCACCATGCGCGTCCGAACTCGCCTTTGGCGCAGCTGGCGCAGCGTGGTCACAGGATCGGCCCCCTCCATGTCCTGGTCCCACACGACGACGTCGTGAGGCTCGCCGGCCAAGGCCTCACGCAGGGCCGCGACGTCGCCCACCGTCGCCACGTCGGCACCGGCGTGTCGCGCGACATTGACCAACCAAGCCGACGATACGGGGTGGGCGTCGACCACCAACACCCTCAGGCCACGCAGGGGGAAAGCGTCGGTGGGGGGTGCTTCGGCCAGCAGCGGCAGCCTGACCTTGAACACGCTGCCGGCGCCAGGCTCGGAACGCATGTCGATACGTCCGCCCATCATGTGGACGAGGCTGCGGGTGATGGCCAGCCCGAGGCCGGTCCCCGAGGTGCGCCCCGCCGTCGTATGGGCGGCGCGGAAGAAGCGGCTGAACACTTTCTGTTGATCGCGTGGCAGAATGCCAATTCCCGTATCGGCGACCGAGATCACAAACTCGATGCGTCGGTCATCGGGTATCGGCCTCGCGCGCAGCCGCACGATGACCTCGCCGCGCTCCGTGTACTTGATCGCATTGGACACGAGGTTCGTGACGACCTGCCGCAACCGGTTGGCGTCGCCGTGGACGACCCTCGGCAAATCCGGGGAGATGTCGCAGAGCAGGCGGAGGCGCTTGCGGGCTGCAGACACCGCAAGGAACTCGACCACGTCCTCGACGACGTCCGAGACGCTGAAAACCGCAACCTCGAGGTCCATCTGCCCGGCCTCGATCTTCGAAAAGTCGAGGATGTCGGTGATGAGGTGCAGCAGCGCCTCAGTGTTCATGCGCACGGTGTGCAATAAGCGGCGTTGCCGGTCCGTCAGGTCGGTGTCCAGCGTCAGCTCAGTCATGCCGACGATGGCGTTGAGCGGCGTACGGATCTCGTGGCTGATGTGGGCGAGGAAGTCAGACTTGGCCTGACTTGCGGCTTCCGCCGCATCGCGAGCGCGTTCCAGCAGTGCGGTGGTCCGCCGCTGATCGGTCGTTTCGCGCGCCGTGACGGCGACCACAGTGGAGCCGTCGGCGTCCGCACGCGCCGGCGCGACCGTCGCATTGAACCAACGGGTGTCCTCGCCTTGGCCCACCGCCAGTTCGACTTGTGCCGTCTGGCCCGCGAGCGCGCCTCGGTACGCGGCCTCCCAGTCAGGGCGGGCAGTCGGAACGTGCATGTCGAGGACGGCCGCCCCCACAAGGGGACGCCGACCGAGCGCCTCGCCGAGTCCGGCCAGGGCGCGGTTGAAGGCGACCAGCCTCAGCTTGCCATCCACGCACCAAACTGGGTCGACCGTGGCGTCCAAAAGCACGTGTAGGCGCCAAAGGGCCAGATGCGCCTCTTCCACCTCCCGTCGCGCAGCCTGGCGTGAATCCGGCGCCATATTCCCCCGTTCGGCTCGGCCTACCACGCGGAACCGGGCGGCGAGGCGACGGCCGCCATCACGGCTCGATCTGGTACTTCTTGAGCTTCCGATACAGCGTCGTGCGCGGAATGCGCAACGCTCGAATCACTTCACTCATGTTGCCTTCGGCACGTCGGATGGCGTCCAAGATCATGTCCCGCTCGACCTGATCACGGGGCGGCAGATCGACGTCGAGGGTCGACGGCGGCGCCAGGGGCTGACGCATCGGCGCGGCCACGCGCATGGGGGGCAGAGCGACCGTCGGCGGGAGCGCGCTCACGGCGCCCGACATTTCGCGAACGCGGCGTGGCAAATCCTCCAACTCGACGACGTCCCCCGAACTCGCGACGAGCGCTCGCTCCACGGCGTTCTGCAACTCCCGAACATTGCCTGGCCATGCATAGGTGAGCAGCGCTTGGCGCGCCTGGTCGGAGAAGCGAACCCTCGGACGCTCGCCGCGCGCCCCGGCCTCGGCCAGGAAGTGCGCCGCCAGCAATGGGATGTCCTCACGCCGCTCTCGGAGCGGGGCGAGGTCGAACTCAAACACGGCGAGCCGGTAAAAGAGGTCCTCGCGAAACTCGCCCTTCTGGCAGGCCCCGACCAGGTCTTTGTAGGTCGCCGTGACGATGCGGACGTCCACGTCGATCTCTTCGTTGCCGCCTACTCGGTAGAATTGCCGCTCTTGCAAGACGCGCAGCAGCTTGGCTTGGAGCCCCGGGCTGAGCTCCCCGACCTCATCGAGGAACAGCGTCCCCCGGTTCGCCTGCTCGAAACGACCCGTCCGTCGGGCACCTGCCCCCGTGAACGCCCCCTTTTCATGGCCGAACAGCTCTGTCTCTTGCAGGGTCTCTGGAATCGCCGCGCAATTGATCGCGACGAACGGGCCACCCGCCCGTCCAGAGTGCATGTGGATCGCCCGAGCGACGAGCTCCTTCCCAGTCCCCGATTCCCCTGTGATCAACACCGTGACATCGCTCGCGGCGACGCGGTCGATTTGGCGGAAGAGACGCAACATGGGCGGCGAGACCCCAACGATTCCGCCGTAGGCGCCCCGTTGGTCGCGGTCGGCCTGCCGCATGCGCTGGGAAACGAGGTTCTGATCGACGGCCCCTTTGACGGCCTCGATGAGGCGCATCCGATCCACGGGCTTCGTCAGGTAGTCGCATGCGCCCGCCTGGATGGCCTTGACGGCGTGCGGGACGCCCGCGTCGGCAGTCAACATCAGAACCGGTAGGAAGGGGTGCGTGTGCCGCAGGCGCCCAAGAACCGTCATGCCGCCGATCCCGCTCATGTGCAGATCCAGCAGCACGGCGTCGGGAATGACGCGCTCAAGCGCCTCGATGCAACTCGCGCCGTCGGCAAAGCCGTGGGCCTCGTAGCCCCCGCGCTCCAACCACCGCATCACCAGGGTGCGATGGCTTTCATCGTCGTCAACGACCAACACAATCGGGAGCGTCGACTCCTCCCGAGTCCCCTCGGCCACGTGCATCTCCCCGGGGCTCCCTACCACGAAGTCGGCTCAGCGCGCCCACACCTTGAGGGTCTGGCCGATGTCGTCGAGCACGGACCGGACCACATCGTAGTCCGGGTGCCTCACCGCCACGTACGCGTTGGCGAGGTAGCCGGCTTCCACGGGCTGGGTCCGGTGCCCAACCGGGGGCAGGTGCAGCTTGAAGATCATGTTGCCGTACCGCGCCTGAACCTGGTCGACTCCGCTGTAGCCAGCGATCGTCCCATCTTGGTTCGGCCGCAGGGCCACAAGGCCCGCCGCATATCGACGCGACGCGGACTCCTCGACGCGACCCCACACCACCGCGCGCGCCCAGGCCGTGTACAGGTCGAAGTCGTTCGCCGCACAGTAGGTGTCCCACCAGTTGCAGCCCGGCGGTCGAGCACCGATCTCGGAAAATACGAGGCCCTTGGGCCCGACGAACCACTCCATGTGCGTCGCCGACGTGTTCAGCCCCAACTCGCGGACAACCTGGCGTCCAAAATGCCGCAACTCGCCGTAGCCAGGCGCGTCGATGCGGTTCGTCGCCACCATTTGCGGGCTGACGCTCCGGTCCCGCATCGCTTGCAACACATTCGGATAGTAGTGCGTGATCGCCTCGAACACGACTTCGCCGTCCACCGTCAACGTGTCGAAGTAGCCCTCATGTCCGAGGACGAACTCCTCCATCGTGAAGAACCGCTCACGCTCCGTGAGGCCAGTTTCACGCAGGGCCGCCTCCAGCTCCGCGGCGTTGTCGATGCGGTAGGTCGCCGCGGCGCCAGCGCCGTCCCGCGGTTTGAGAATGACGGGGTACCCGACCTCCGCGACGAATGCGACGGCGTCGGAGGCCCGGCTGACGGCGGCATTCCGCGCGCACGGGATGCCGCGTTTGCGCAGCTCCTGCTTCATCACGAACTTGTCGCGGCAGAGGTTGGCCACGTCGTAGGGCGTGCCGGGGATGCGCGTCGCTTCGCGCACGCGCGCCGTGCACAACACATGGGCCTCGACCGTCGCTTCGAGGCGATCGACCCACGGACCTCGCCGTTGAATGCGGGTCACGGCGTCGATCATCGCCGCTTCGTTGCCGATGGCTGGCACATATTCGTAGCCGTCCAACAAACTGCAGATTTCCGGATCGAGGTGCTCCGGCTTCGTGTCTCCGAGCCCGGTCACGCGCGCGCCGACATTCTTGAGGCCGCGCACAAAGCGCCGCTGGTTCGCCGGAAAGTTCGGCGCAACGAAGATGACGTGCGGCATGATTACTCCCCCATTCCGATCCGGTCACGCTCGGTCTTGCACCAAAAACGCACCAGGCCATGGAAATGATCAGTGAACGCCTCGACCTCGTGAGCCGGGTAAAGCGCCGCTACCTTGGCCCGGATGACATCGCGCATTTCCGGCGCTGAGAAGACGTCCACTGCGATGCGGTCGAAGTCGGCGAGGTGCTTCTGGCACCAGTCCTCGAATCGATCGGCGTCGAAATGGGCGCGCGCAATGGCGTCGTACCGATCGAGCTGCGCGTCGAGGTCCAGGCCGGGGTCCCGCGCGTCGAGGAACGGGCGCCAGTCCAAGTTCATCTTCATCGGGCGCCGCGTCGCAGCGCAGAACAAGCTCCACCGCACCAGCGCCTTCACCAACCAAGGCCAGTGGTAGTGCAGGCTCGTCACCTGGCTATCGGGGCAGGCATTGGCGAAGTCGATGGGGTGCAGGACGCCATCGGCGCGCAACATCTCGCAGGAGTTGAAATCCCAGCCGAAGAAGGCGTTGATCGTGCGGCAGACGCGTGTGGCCGTGCGCCAACCGGGTCCGTCGAGGAAGCCGAAGTCCACGACGTACCGGCCGTGCAGGGGCTGGTCGGGGTCGTATTTGACGACCTGGACCTGCGGGCCGACGCCGATGGCGCGCACGAACAGGTCCCAGTTCTTGACCCCCGCCTGAAGATGCTGGACGCGCTTTCCGGACGCGTCGTAGGCGGCACGCAGGTCGCGCTCGTCCTTGACTTGCGTGACGCCGACCCAGCCACCACCGTCGTAGGGCTTGAGGAAGGCCGGATACCCGACCCCGCGGCCCACTTCGCCGACGTCGAAGAGGTCGTTGTAGCGGCGGACGGTGACCTCCCAGTCCCCGTCGGTCTCATACGCCTTTGGCGGGATCATCATGGTCTTGGGGATCGGCAACCCGAGGCGCATCATCGCGGCGTACGTCGTGTGCTTTTCGTTGCTCTGAATCGACCATGGGTTGTTGAGCACGTACAGATCGTCGGCGACGACCGATTTCTTGATCCACTCGCGCGTCGTATGGAACCAGTGGGTCAGCCGGTCGACCACGAGGTCGTAGCGACATGGCTCCGCCAAGTCGAACGGCGCCACACGCACGCGCTGGACGTCGAAACGGATCTCGCCTTCCGGCGACTGGACAGCGAGATCGAGCTTCTTGACCAGCATCTCGAAGGCCGCGGGCCAACAGAGGTCCGCGCCCAGCGACAACCCGATCCGCCTGGTCACTACCGCCATGGCCAGTCCTCCCCGGTCGACCGCGCTATCGCAGCGTCCGCGCCGCTGACCACGGCCCGGTGAACATGGTGTTAGGATGGACCCCTGGTGCGGGCCCCAGGCCCGCGTTGGAGAGGCCATGCGTTCCGTGTTTCTGCTCGCGATGACTGGCTGCGGCGGACCCTGGGACGCGCCGGTGCTCTCGCTTGGCCCCGAAGGAGCCGACACCGAGGACGACCTCGTCGCGGCCGTGATCGACCCTGGACCCGATGCCCGACCCGACGCCGAATGGACCTTCCTGTGGCTGCGCGACGGCGCCGCTGTCGCCGACCTGACCACGAGCATCGTCCCCGCTTCCGCCACCGCCCGCGGCGAGACATGGGAAGTCCGCGTCAGCCCGGCGGACCACGATGGGGACGCGGCGGTGGCCTCGCTCCTGATCGCCAACGCGTCGCCGACCGCGGCGGTGTCCTTCGAACCGGCCTCGCCCGAGCCGGGTGAACCCATTCTGGCGCTCGCGACAGGCACGGATGCCGACGTCGACACCGTCACCTTTCGCTACGCGTGGTCGCGCAACGGCACTCCAAGCGGGCACACCGAGGCGCTCCTCCCCGCGGACGTCACGGTTCGCAACGAGCTTTGGTCAGTCATCGTCACCCCGAACGACGGGTTCGACGATGGTCCGACGGCCGCCGCCGAGGTGGCGATCGGCAACGCGGCCCCGTCGATTGCAACCGTAACCATCGGACCCGAATCGCCCACCGAGCGGACGGACATCTCGGCCACGGCGACCGTCACGGACGCCGACGGCGACGTCGTCACCGAAAGCTGGACCTGGCGCGTCAACGGCGCCGACGTCGCGGGCGTGTCCGGGCCGACACTCACGGGTGCCTCATTCGCGCGAGGCGACCACGTGATCGCCACCCTGACAGCGGATGACGGCTCGGCCTCGTCGACCGCCGACAGCAATGAGCTTGTCGTCGCAAACGCTGGCCCTGAAGCGATCGACGTCGCCATCGCACCCGAGCCCCTTCGCGTCGCCGACATCGCGACCTGTTCGTGGTCTTCCGTGGTTGACCCCGATGGCGACACCGTCGCCAGCACCGAGGCCACCTGGCGCCTCGACGGCACTCCAATCGCCAGCGGCCCAGACCTTGTGGGAGTCTTCGCCAAGGGTCAGACCCTGGCCTGCGACGTCGTGGCGACCGACCTCGACGGCGCCGTCGGGCCTACGATCACGGCCGAGTTGGTCGTCGCGAACACGGCGCCGGTCGCGACGTCCGCGACCCTGTCCGACGCGAGTCCCGACGGCGGTGCCAGCGTCACGGCGTCGGGCATCGCGACTGACGCCGACGCCGACCCCGTCACGTTCACGTGGCGTTGGTGGGTCGACGGAGCCGAGGTCTCCACCGAGGACGCCCTCCACCCCTCGCTCTTCGCCAAGGGCGACACGATCCAGGCCGAGGGAACCCCGACCGACGGCGACGATGCCGGGGCGCCGGTCCTGTCGAACATCGGCACGGCCACGAACTCTGCGCCGCTCGTCGCGCTCGGCCCGCTGGTCCCGGACCCCGTCCGCACCAACGATACGCTGACGATCACCTTCACGGCATCCGACCGCGACGGGGAACTGGTCACCACGTCCACCTGGTGGACGGTCGACGGCGCAACGGTGGCCACCGACACCACGTCGTTGCCTGGGACGGCCTTCGCCAAAGGCCAAACCGTCGCCTTCCACGCGACGGCCAACGATGGTCTGGTCGACGGTCCCGAATCGACCGCCGAGATCGTCGTCGCAGACACCGCCCCAAGCGTCGCTGGCGCAGAGGTCAGCCCCGCGGACCTGCACGAGGGCGTCGTGGCCAGCTGCGCCCCGCTCGGCTGGTCCGACGCCGACGGCGACCTGCCGGCCTTCACGGTCGAATGGCGCGTCAACGGCGCGCTCGCGTCGTCCGACCTCACCCTGACGGGCGCCGATTTCGACCGCGACGATTCTGTCGTCTGCGTGCTCACGCCCGATACCGGCGAGGCGGGCGCTCCGGCCACCAGCGCACCCGTCATCGTCGGCAACGCACCCCCGAGCCTCGCCGAATCGCTCATCGTGCCGGTCGCCCCGATCTGGGGCTTCGACGACCTCGTCTGCAAATTGGGCGCGCCGGCCGTCGACCTCGACGGGGACCCGCTCACCTACACCGCGCGCTGGTCCAACTCGTGGACCGACGACTATCCGGCGGCCACCACGTCCCAACCCAACGACACGATTCCCGCGGCCGAAACGACGCAGGACCGGGCCTGGACGTGCGTGCTGACGGCCGACGACGGCCAAGACCCGGTCGAGGGGTCCCCCGCCACCGTCGTGCCCACCCCCGCGGGCGGCAACATCCTCGTCATCGTCGCCGACGACCTTGGCGTCGACAAGGTCGCCGCCTATGGCGAACACCCCGACCCGCCGCCGACCCCCGTCCTCGACCGCCTGGCGGACGAAGGCGTCAAATTCCGCCATGCCTACAGCGGCCCGGTCTGCGCCCCGACCCGCGCCAACATGATGACCGGCCGGTACGGCCGTCGCCACGGCGTCGGCAAGATCATCAACGTGTGGACCTACGACTACGCGCTACCGGCCAACGAATTGCCGCTGCCCGCCGTATTGGATTCCTCCGCCTATTTCTCGTACTCCAACTCGTTCGTCGGGAAATGGCACCTCGGTTCCCGCCCCGAGGGCCCGTCCCACCCGGCCGATTTGGGTTGGTCCTGGCACGCCGGTTCGCTTGGCAATTTGGCCGACCCTACTACCATCGACACCATCGGAAAGAAGGACTACAGCTACTGGGAGCGAGACGACAACGGGTTCGTCTCCATCAGCACCGAATACGCGACGATTCAGACGACGGACGACGCGCTGGATCGCATTGCCGTCATGCCCGAGCCCTGGATGTTGTGGCTCGCCTACAACGCCCCGCACGAGCCTCTTCACGTGCCCCCGGCATCGCTGCACTCGTTCGTTGGCCTCGACGACGCGTCGAGCGACTACGACAAATACCAAGCCATGGTCGAGTCCCTCGACTCGGAAATGGGCCGGCTGTTGGTGTCGATCGACCCCGTCGTCCTCGACGCGACAACGGTGTTCTTTATCGGCGACAACGGCACGCCAAAACACGGCATCTCCGCGCCCTTCGACCCCGAAAAGGGCAAGGGAAGCGTACACGAAGGCGGCGTCAACGTTCCGCTCATCGTGCGCGCCCCCCATCTCGGCCTCATCGGCGGCACGGAAAGCACCGCATTCGTCCATGCCGTAGACCTGTTTACGACGATTTCGGTCATCGTCGGCGTCGACCCCGGCGAGTTGGAACAACAACTCCCGGACGGTACCTTTCGGCCCATCGCCTTCGACGGTCAGTCCATCCTGCCCTATCTGTCCGACCCGATGCGGGTCGGCGCACGGGAAACGATGTTCGTCGAGCGCTTCGAGCCCAATGGCAAAGACCCGTTCTTCTCGGAGAGCGTGGCCATTCGCGACGAGCGCTGGAAGTTGATCCGTGCCTTCGAAAACGGCAAGGATGCGGAGAATTTCTTCGACCTCGTATTCGCCGGGCTCGACGTCCCCGTCGAGGGCCTCACCGAGGACCTGCTCCTCACCGAGGACCTGCTCCTCACCGAAATGGATGAGGAGCAGCAGGCGGCCTACGACCGCCTTTCGGCCGCCCTCGACGCACAGCTCGCCGAACTGACCTACGACGTCCCCGAATACGCGCCCGAGGTCTATCTCGCCGCCTTCCTCCCCGATCCGCCCTACCCGGGCGAGGACATCAGCTGCGTGGCCGCGGGATGGCGCGATGGCGACGACGATGAGGTCACCTTCACCTACGACTGGGAACTCAACGGCGTGCCGTTGGCCGTCGACGGCGACACGTTGACGAGCGACCAGTTCGTTCTCGGCGACGAGGTCAGCTGCACCATCACGGCGTCGGACGGCCTCGCGAGCGGCGCCTCGGCGACGGTCACGGCCACCATCGTGGACGCCCCCCCGACGCTTCAAAGTGTCCAACTCACCCCCGATCCCGCCAACTCCGCGGACACCCTGTTGTGCAGCGCGCTCGGCGTGGAGGACCCGGACTCCGACGTCGTCGAGGTCCACTACCAGTGGCGGGTCGGCTTCGATCAGCTGGAACTCGACCAGCCCACGCTCGACAATTCGTGGTTCGTGCGCGGCAACGACGTGCAATGCGGCGTGACGCTCGACGACGGCGTGACCGTGACCGCCGAGGAATTCAGCAACATCGTCGTCATCGCCAACCACCCGCCGACGGCGCCGATCATCGAGGTGCAACCTTCGGAGCCGGAGCCCGGGGTCGACGACCTGTGGTGCGGCGTCCTCGTCGACCCCTACGATGCCGACCTCGATGTCCTCGGCTTCCAGGTCAGCTGGACGGTCGACGGCGTCGATTGGGCCGGACCCACGGACACCCTGGTTCTCGCCGGCGACACCATCCCGGCCGCCGAAACGGAAGACGGCCAGCTATGGGTTTGCAACGTCAAGGCCCACGACGGCCTCGAATTCGGCGACATCGGCCAGGCCGCGACATGGACCTGGGGCGTTGCCCCCGAGATCTGGCCCCAAGGCCTGGATTTCCGCCCCACCAACGCGACATGTTTGGCCGGCGATCGGCGCCCAAGTGGGGCCGCCGCCGAGTGGGTCCCCGCCTACTCGCTCCTCCTCGAGGAGCCCGTCTTCATGACCCACCCGCCAGGGGATGACACCTGGTGGTACGTCGTCCTGCAAGACGGCGAAATCGTCCGGTTCCTCAACCAGCCCGACACCGAGACCTTCGACGTCGTCATGGACATCCAGGACGCCGTCCGCAACGAGCCGGGCGAACAGGCCGGCATGATGGGTCTCGCGTTTTCGCCCGACTTCGATATCACGGGCGAGGTCTACATCTTCTATACGGCGAACGGCAACGACCTCGACATCGCCAGCTACATCCGAATCAGCCGGTTCACCAGCTTCGACGGCGGCGCAACTCTCGATCCGGCCTCCGAGGAAATCCTCTACGAATTGCCCCAGCAGTTCATCTACCACAAGGGCGGACACCTCTCCTTCGACGCTGACGGGTACCTCTGGTTCGCCATCGGCGACGGCGGTGGCCTGCTTGACCCCCTGGACCATGGGCAGAACCTGTTCAGCCCGTACAGCAAGATTCACCGGGTAGACCCGACGGTTGGCTACCCGTGGGGCATTCCCGCCGACAATCCCTATGCCGACGGCGTCGATGGTCTGCCGGAGATTTGGGCGAGCGGCTTCCGCAATCCTTGGCGTTTCACCTACGACGAAATCACGGAGAAATTGTGGGTTGGTGACGTCGGATCCCAGGACTGGGAGGAGGTCAGCGTCCTGACCAAGGGTCAGAACGCCGGTTGGTCGGTCGTCGAGGGCACACATTGTGTGGACCCCGCCGACTGCGACACCACCGGCATCACCATGCCCATCGTCGAGTGGAGCCACAATGGTGGCGCAGCAGCCGTCATCGGTGGGCTCGTCTACCGCGGCTCGGCGATTCCCGGCCTCGTTGGGACCTACCTGTACACGGACTACTACGGGGGGACGCCCCTCGACGCCATCCGCGACATCGGCGGCGGCAGCTACGTCGTCGAGAACATCATCCCGGCCACGGGCCTCCGCATCGCGAGTTTCGCGGCGGACGAGGCCGGCGAAGTCTACGCGGTGGACTACCTTCAGGGCCAAATCTACCAACTCGTCCCGACCGAGCCGGAACCGGACTCCTTCCCGCGCAAATTGTCCGAGACGGGCTGCGTCGACCCGCTGGATCCCACCTTGCCGTCCACCGCGATGATTCCGTTCGATGTCACGGTGGCGCTGTGGAGCGACGACGCCGAAAAGAGTCGCTACCTCGCGATTCCCGATGGCACGACCATCGAGCTTGGCGACGACGGCGACTTCGAATTCCCGATCGGGACCGTGATGCTCAAGACGTTCGCCTACGACGGCGTCATCTTCGAGACGCGCCTCCTCATGCGCCACAACGACGGCGAGTGGGCCGGCTACACCTATCAGTGGAACGAGGACCACACCGACGCGGACTTGCTGGACGACAACGTCACGACAGACGTGATGGGGCGCAGCTGGACCTTCCCGACGGCGCAGTGCATGGACTGCCACACATCGACAGCCGGGCGCGCGGTGGGCGCGGAGACGCTGCAGCTCAACGCGACGTGGGCCTACCCCAACGGCCGCCTGGCGAACCAAATCGCGACCTGGCAGGCCATCGGGCTCTTTGCGACGGATCCGGGGCCGCCGGAGACGTTGCCCGCTTTGCCCGCCCTGGACGACGAGACAGCGTCACTCCAGGATCGAGGACGCGCCTATCTGCACGCCAACTGCGCCTACTGCCACGGCGAGGGCGCCGGTAGCGGGCCTCAGGACTTCCACTACCTCTCCGAATTCCCGAACTACTGTGACGTCGCGCCCTTCGGTGAGGACCTCGGGGCTGGCGCGGACGCGCGAATTCTGGCCCCCGGCCACCCCGAGAACAGCGTCCTGTACCTGCGGATGGCCGACCTTGGCGCCTTCCGGATGCCGCCCGTTGGCACCGAGGTACTCGATCTCACCGCGCTGGGCCTCATCGAGGCCTGGATCGACGAGACCGAGGTCTGTACGTTCTGAAATCCGACGTCCGTCGCGAGCCCCCGAGGGCTCAGCGCTCGCAGACGTAGGGTTTTGTCGTGTGGCACGCGTCGTCATTCCAGCCCAAGTCGGGATGGAAGCGATTCAAGGTGCCACAGTCCTCGCCGCCCGAGTCGTTGGGCTCACCTGGGTACCAGTGCGTGATGGCGACCAGGCTTCCGTCGTCCCAAACCCATGTTCCTTCCAAGGTCCGGTCGTTGAAGCCCATCCACCAGGAAGAACCGATGATCCCGAAGCCAGCGCCCGCGACGTCGATCGTGGCGTCCACCCAGGTCTCCTCGACCGGATCGCCGATCGACACAAGAAATGCGCCGTCCGCTGCACACGCCGCTTGGGCGTCCTCCCAGTTCAAACTGGGTGAGCAGAACGTGTAGCAGCCGTCCCCGTTGACGTGCGCGACGCAATCCGGCGTAGGTGCGACACAACAAGTATCGTCGGCGCCGTCACAATCCTGGTCCAGACCGTCCTCGCAGGTCTCGGGTGCCCCAGGGAACACGCCCGGGTCAACGTCGTCGCAATCCAGCCCCAGGCTCACCGCCACCCACCCCGGGATCGGGGACGAGCAGTCGACGACCCCAAGAAGCGCGCCCTCGCCAAACCCATCGCCATCATCGTCGAACCAAAAATCGGTCGGGGCACCGATGCTGGGGTCTGCGTCGTCACAATCTTCGTCATTGTCGACGTGGCCCACGGGCGGCGCGCAAGACGGAACGCCGACGCCGGCGCCCCAGCCGTCGCCGTCCAAGTCCGGGAACCAGTCACCGGCCGTGGAGAGGTCCACCGACGGGTCCGCGTCGTCCTTCAGCCCGTCGCAATCGTCGTCGAGGCCATTGCATGCCTCGATCGCCGCGGGATTTACGGCAGGATCAGTGTCCAAACAGTCGGTTGCATCGGCCGACATTCCCTCAGGCGCTGTGCACGCCCAGACCGCCAACGGGTCCGGATACACGCCAAACCCGTCTCCGTCGTCGTCATGGTAGAACCAAATCTGCGTGGAGATGTCCAAAGCGGGGTCGTCTTCGTCGGCGAGGCCGTCGCAATTGTCGTCCCACCCATTGCAGACCTCTTCCGCCCCTGGATTCACGGCGGAATCGGCGTCGTCGCAGTCGTCGCCACCAAGGGCGAGCGCGACCCAACCATCGCCATCGGCGTCGCAGGAGGCGTCGCACTCGTCGTCCGCACAATCGACCAGGAAATCGGCGTCATCGTCGACGCCATTGACGCAGTCCTCGGCGCAGACGTCCGTGCAGGATGGGTCATCGCAGTCCGCGGCGCCGCTCAGGTCGTTGTCCCGACCATCGTCGCACACCTCGTCGCAACTCCCGTCACAATCGGGGTCGTCGCAATCGACGAGGGCATCGCCGTCATTGTCTCTGGCATCGGCGCACAACTCGTCGCAATCCGCAATGGAGCAATCGGAGTCCGAACAATCGGCGGCGCCATCGGCGTCGTTGTCGCGGGCGTCCGTACAATCTTCGGCGCAGGTGGGTTCGTTGCAGTCCGAGTCCGCACAATCGACGGCGCCGTCGCCATCGTTGTCGCGTTCGTCGGTACAGGTCTCGAGACACCGGCCGTCGCAATCGGAATCCAGGCAGTCTGCCAAACCGTCGCCGTCGTCGTCAATCTGGTTGGCGCAGGACTCAGCGACGGCCGGTGGGCGGGTCGGGGTTGCGCCCGTCGTCTCTGAATCCACCGCGCACGCCAGCCAGGTCCAAAAGGCCACCATGCCGCCTCCCCTTGGCCACTAACATGAGGGTTGCCCAAACCCTCTTGGATGATCCCTTCCGTCTCAGCCCGGCGCGACCGCGCACCGCGGCCCCGCCTTCGCCAACGCGACCATCCCTGCGATCGCATCCGGAATGCCAGACGCCGCAAACCGGCTCGCAAGGGCCGCGGGCACCGAACCGCCCGGGTCAGACCAAGCGTGGTATTCGACCCAGGTCGTCTCCGGCCCCAGGGGGATGAGCAGCCACGCGCCCTGCGTAAAAGCGATGGAAATGCCACCTGCGGCTACCGTTGCGGCCTCGCCGGAAAGGACCGGATCTTCGACGCTGTGCCACGTAGTCTCCAACATCCGTCCTGCGCTCGCCTGCGCGAGCTGCGTCTGCACCGCTTGATCGACCACCCACCATCGGTCGGTCACCAAACCCATCGGCAGGAACTGCAGCACGCGACGCTTGGGCGCGCACCAACGACCGTCGACCAGCACCACGCGCTCGAGCGACGTGTAGTTGGGCTTGCTCTGGTCATCGCTCAGCGCAGCCATCAGCTTCGCGGCGTTCACGTCCACCGCTCCGACGCCCCAGCCAAGCCGAGCCGCATGCCCCGGAATCTCGACCAGGCCCGTCTCCACCTTGCCCGTCTGAGCCGCCATCCAGCGGGACGCATCCGGGATTTGCGGCACCTTGGACGCTCCGCGTTGAGCCCGAATTGGCGCGACCTCCCCAAGGGTCCGCTTCAGGGCGTCCACGTCGACGGGGACGGCCAGTGCCGCGCTCACAAGCAGCTGGACCATGCCGCCCTCCCGCCCGGCGCGCTAACCGCGGGCAGGGGGAGCAGGTGGCCTACCTGGTGACGGGAGCAGCGGGCTTCATCGGCTTCCACGTCGCCCTTCGGCTGTTGCAGCTCGGACACGACGTCGTCGGCTTCGACGACATGAACCCCTACTACGACCCCGCGCTCAAGCGGGCCCGCGTGGCCGAATTGGTGGCCCATCGGGGGTTCCGCATGGTCGAGGCCGACCTGGCCGACCGCGCCGCCGTGGAGGCTGTTTTTTCGCAGCCCTTCGCCGCCGTCATTCACCTTGCCGCCCAGGCCGGGGTCCGCCACGGGATCGACCAGCCCCATGTCTACGCGGCCGCCAATCTCACCGGCTTCCTCCACATCCTCGAGGGGTGCCGCCACGGACGCGTTCCCCACCTCGTCTACGCTAGTTCGTCATCCGTCTACGGTTCCGGGCAGCTGCCCTTCAGCGAACACGACGCGGCCGACCACCCGCTGAGCCTCTACGCCGCGACCAAGCGCGCAAATGAGCTCATGGCCCACAGTTACGCCCACCTCTTTGGCCTTCCGGCCACCGGCCTCCGCTTCTTCCCGGTCGACGGCCCCTGGGGCCGCCCCGACATGGCGATCTACAAGTTCACGAGGGCACTGCTGGCCGACGAGCCCATTGTCCTGTTCAATCATGGCGCCATGTCGCGCGACATGACCTACATCGACGATGTCGTGGAGGCCGTCATCCGCGTCATCGACCGTCCGCCGACCTCCGTGCCGGTCCCCGATCTGGCGACGGCGGCCGCCCCCTGGCGCCTCTACAACGTCGGCAACGCGGACCCCGTCGACCTGATGACGTTGGTCGCCACCATCGAAGCGGCCACAGGCCGCACGGCGAAGACGCAACATGCGCCGCTCGCCGCGGGCGACGCCATCGCCACCGCCGCCGACGCCACCGATCTGTTCGAAGCGGTCGGTTTCCGGCCCGCTACGCCCTTGGCGGAAGGCGTCCGCCGCTTCGTTGCCTGGTACCGGAGCTACCACGGGTTGCCCGAGCGGCCATCGCGGGCATAGGGCAGCGCGTCGCGGATGGACCCATGACCAGCACTCAGGCCGAGATCGACCTATCGTACAGCGTTTCGAACGAATTCTTCGCGCTGTGGCTCGACAAGAACATGCACTACACGTCGGCCTGGTACGAGCGCGACGACATGACGCTCGAGGAGGCCCAAGAAGCCAAGGCCCAGCGCCTGTACCGCTTCGCGGAACTCGGCCCCGACAAGACGGTCCTCGACATCGGCTCCGGCTGGGGCTCGGCGATCGACGTCGTCAGCCGCTTGGGAATCCGCCACGCAACGGGCATCACGCTGAGCACGGAGCAACTCGCGTGGTGCCATGCCCGCAAGCTGCCCAACGCCACGTTCTTGCTGCAGGACTACCACACCTATGAGCCGGCCGTCCCCTTCGACGGGCTCATCAGCGTCGAGATGATCGACCACCTCTGCTCGCCCGCTCAGGCGCGCCAAGGGCTCGCGGTCGACCTCTACCGCGCCTATTTCAACCGACTGGCGACCTGGGTGCGCCCTGGCGCCTGCTTCGGCTTCCAGGCGATCCTGCGCAATCGCATCCCCCGCGCCCGCAAGGATCTCGAAGACCTCGCCTTCACGGCCGACGTCATCTTTCCTGGCGGCCTCAATCCCCGCATCGAGGAAATCGTCCAGGCCGTCACGCCTCACTGGGAGATCGAGGAGCTTCACATGCTCCGCAAGGACTACGGTCGGACGACGGGCGAGTGGCTGCGCCGCCTTCGCTTGAACGAAGGCACGATCCGCGCTCAATGGGGCGACCGCGTCTACGACGACTACGATCGCTACCTGGACACCTGTGTTCGGGCGTTTGCGAACCACTGGTCCGGCGACGTCGAGATCAAGCTTCGTCGCATCTGACGTTCGTCCCTACGTACTGTCGCGTATCTCCTTGCCAAACTAGGTAGCTAGAATCTGGCTGGATTCGCTCCCCCGTCATCTGAGACGGAACCAATCCGACCTGAGGCCGCACCGCCGGGGCGATGGCATCAACGCGCTCGCTCCTCATCGTCGACGACCAACCCGTGTTGCGAGCAGGTCTCGCTGCCTTGGCCCGTGCCCTCGGTTTCGACGTCGTCGGCGAAACGGGGGACGGCCTCGAGGCGATGGCGCTCGTGGAACGACTACGGCCGGCCATCGTCACCCTCAATCTCGAGCTGACCGGCCTCGACGGCCTCGAAGTCGCGCGACGCCTCGCGGATCTTGGGCCCCCGCGACCCCACGTACTGCTGCTAAGCCAGTGTTCGAGCGAAGCCGTCATCGCGCAGGCGCTGCGCAACGTCGACGGGTTCGTCACCAAGGACGCCGCGACCTCGACCGTCGCTCGGGCCCTTCAGGAGACCGCCGCCGGCAAACGCCACGTTCCCGCGTCCTGGCGACCCACTACAGCGGGAGCCGCCGCGGATGCGTGGGAACGCCTGACGAATCGCGAACGAGAGGTGACGCTGCTCGTCGGAAACGGGTCGACCAACCGAGACGTCGCCGATCGGCTCGGCATCAGTGTGAGGACAGTCGAAGTCCACCGGCGCGCATCGCTGACGAAGCTCGGCTTGCATGGGCCCGTCGAGTTGGCCCGCTACGTGGGACGGCGCACAGGACACCTCGGCTGAAACGTTGTCCAGGGGTGCAACGGCAGGGTTGACGACCTCGCACCACTGAGCAGGGACCCTTCCTCTGGCCGAGCGACCAGGGACGGCGGGCTGACCGGATGCGTACGTCGTCGGGTCCGCGTTCCTCGACGCGTGCCTGGACAGGTAGGGAGTGGCCGACGACCCTTGTTGCGATTTCGCGTCTGGATGGATTGATGTGCCGGGACTGGGGTCCGTTTTGAAACCGCGAAGCATTCCAGAAACGACGTGCCCCACTGTGAGGACCGTCTCATTTTCATCCGCAGCCGGACCGCGGCCCGGTCCTTGAGTTTGACGATGTTGCTGCGATCTAGCGGTTGGCTGGTTGTAAGCCTCGCGTGGGCACCGGTTTGTGGGTGCGGTGGCGACCAGGAGCACGGGTCTGCACAGCATGTCGCGAACTACAGCGATCTCGGGTTGCCGTGCGACGACTTGAATCCCTGTCCAGCGGGGATGGGCTGCGAGTATCCTGGTGCGTCGTGCCTCTGGACGTGTGTGAACAAGGTGGACTGTCCTCCCAACGGGGAGGAATACGTCTGTTGGGACAACCTATGTGGTACGTTCATCTATTGAATTGGGGGGTCGCGTGCGTGTCGCAAGCTCCGGTATTCAGCGGCTCTCGCGTCTGCGTTGGAGCCATTTCTTTCGTCCGCGACCTACCGGAATGCTCGTTGGATTGCTGTTGGCGTGCGATGACACGGATTCGGGCGCCGGTTCAGGTGAGACGGATGCGGGTGATGCTGGCGAATACGGTGAACCGTGTAAGGCCGAAAATCGGTGCGGGAAAGACCTGGTTTGTGTTGAATTCGCCACTCAGGGTTGGACCTGCCAATACGCGTGCGATAGTAGTGATGACTGTCCTGAACTGACCTTCGCGCACCATACATGTTACACCGGGTGGTGTGCATTTTGGTTCGATTCCAGTTCCGCTCAATGACGCACCGCGGCGCAGGTGCGTGCGGTATGACGCGGGCGATCGGGACGTTGTAGGTCCAAGCCCGGCATACAGTGGGGCACGGACGCCTTTGCCGACGCGCTGAGGTCGATGACGCCGGCCCTGGGCCAGAGCATGGTCATGGCGGCGATCGCGTTGACGGAAAACCGATCGACGTACTTGGAGCGCAAAGTGTGGTGCGGACCTGCGTCGACCCGCGGGCGCCGAACCCCTGGCCGTTGACGAGGTCTCGTCGTCGCGCCCACCCGATCGCCCCGCAGGGAACGTAGGCTGTCTTCCCGAACAGGCGAACGCCCCCATGCCCGAATCCGGCCGGATCCAAGGGAGCGCTGAACACGTCCCCGCCGGTGATCGCATTCTGGCTTTCCATGCGGATTACCTCGCATGACTCCGCGAAGATGCCCACCAGGAGTAATCAAATCCAGTTCCAGACGGTGGGAAAGGAAGGATGAAGGGCATGGCAGTAGACACACGCGGGGGACCGGAAGGGTGAACGGCGTGGCGGCAGGCACACCCGGCAAGATTGTTCCCGCTCAGCGCCACGCCGCCCTGCAAGGGCCACCAGGGCCTCGATTCCGGTGGGATTTCTCCGAAAGCGTCGGAGAAAAGTAGGTCTGACCCTATGCGGGGCCGACCCTCCGCCTGGATATCCGGAAGCTGCCCGGCAACCTCATTTCTTACGAAACTGTCGGTGCGTCTCAGGCCATTTCGGTGCGCTAAATCGCCACCAAAGGAAGGTTCCTCAGGAGGCACGGCGCGCTCGCGGTTCCCGCGACCGTGGCGGTCGTCACGCCACTGTAGGATGGGGTCGTCACCCGCGCGGCTACGCGCCTCTCACGGCGCGGGCGCGAGGACGAGGTAGGTCAGCCGGGTCGGTCCGTCGCCCTGGGCGAGCGTAAACCGGCCACCCTCGCACGACCCCGCGTGCGGGCCCTCGAACGTGCCGTCGATGGGATCGATGGCCCACAGCTCCAGTGACGTTCCGTCGGGACGATCGCATGGGGCGTCGACGCCGACCCCGGCGGTGCTCGTGGTATCGAACGGGTGCAGCGCCCACACCGCAAGTGCGACGATCTCGCCAAGGGGGGGGTAGGGAGGCACCCAGACATCCGGGATGCGCCGTGCCGCGATGTCCTGGAGGAACACGCCGAAGGGAGCCTTGAGGGCCGCCTTGTCGACGGTGAGCACGAGGTCGTCTCCCACCCCGAGAGCCTGGGGATCGTGGCTGGAGCTCTGCACCTCGGCGCCCTCTGGGAGGTCCGGCTGGTACACGAAATCGAGGGTCATCGCCCCGTCTTCGTCCACGACGATGGGTCGAAGGGCCTCCGCGAGTCGCGGCTCCACGTCGTCGTTCCAAACTGACTTGAGGGCGACCTCGGTGCCAGGTTCGACTTCGAACACGAACGTGCCGTCCGGCTCGGTCGTGCCGGTGAAGCAGGTCGTGCGGGTGCAGGCCATCACCTCGGCGTCGCCGCGAGCGGTTCCGTCGGGGCCGACGAGCAGGCCGCGAACCCCGGACGGCGTCTCGGTGGGCAGGGTCGGCCACGAGGGATCGGTGGTATCCGTGGGGGACGGGGTCGGCGTGGAGGTCGTCGGGGTGCCCGTGGTCGAGGGCGCGGGCGGCGAGTCGGTGTCGACGACCACCGTACCCGGCGTGCCGCCACATCCGGCAAGGACCGCGACCAGCGCCAAGCGAAGGAGGGGGTGCTCGGGTCCTTGGGTCGGTACGCGGGTTGCCTCGCTCATGTGTTCCTCTCACCCGAGGGTGGCCCGAGCCTGTCTGAAGGGTCCATCGGAAATTCCGCTTCTACCAATCGGTACCGACGATGCGGAAATCCTGGATGACAGATGTGCGTCCTTTTGGCGGGATGGCGGCACATGGGGCGGGCACGATGAACCCACATCACCTTCGCACCTTTCTCGCCGTGATCGAGCAGGGCAGCTTCACGCAAGCCGCCCGCCGGGTCCACGTCAGCCAATCTACGGCCAGCCTCCACATCAAGGAGTTGGAGGATGCCGTCGGGGCCGTGCTCCTCGACCGGAGCGGCCGCTCCGTACGGCCGACGGCAGCCGGGCGGGTGCTCGCCAGCTACGGGCAGCGTCTGATCCTGCTCGGAACCGAAGCCACCCAGCAGGTCAAGGCGCTGTCCACGGCGACGTCGGGCCAGCTCGAAATCGCCGCTTCCACCGTGCCGGGCGAGTACCTCCTGCCCGGCCATCTCCGGACCTTCGTAGACGCCTATCCGAGCATCCAGACGATGCTTCGGGTGAGCGACACCGCCGGTGCAATCCAAGACTTGCTCTCCGGCGGGGCCGACCTCGCTTTCGTCGGATCGCGTCCCATGGAAGCGGGCTTGATCACGCACGTGTTCACAGAAGACGAAATCGTGCTTGTTGGCGCACGCAAGGGGCCGCGGCCCAACGACATCCCCTTCCGGTACGTGGCCCGTCCGGAGGGGTCGGGGACCCAGCAGGCGGTCGCGAACCTGCTTCCCAAGGGCGCCACGCCGGCGCTCGTGGTCGGCGGGACCGAGGCGATGCGGCGATGTGTCGTGCAGGGGGTCGGCCTGGGCTTTCTGTCGCGCCAGGTGATGGCCGACGATATCGCCGCCGGGACGGTGGTCGTGCACCCCTGGCCCGGCACGCCGCTGCGGCGGCAGATCTTCGTGGCGTGGCGCGCAGGCGGCGGGCTCACCACGGGGGCCCGAGCGTTGCTCGGCAGCCTTGGTCTCGCGGCGCACCTCCTGACCTGAGGCGGGCGACGGCCGAGCCCCTCGCCGGGTCTCGAGAACGGGACGACCCGCCGGCCGGAGGTGGGAGGTCGGTGACCGCGCCCCATTTCGACCCTTTGTGTCCTGAAGATCCGCAGCCACACATCGGCTGCATCGCAGCCACCCCCCTTCCGGCAGTCCGTCGGCGGGGCCGCAGTTGCGGGTGAATCATCGACTTAATTAGGTTTCACGCTGATCAAGTCGCAGGCCCGTTCAGGAAAGGACGCGCGACGCTGGGGCCCATCGGCGCCGTCCCGAGGCACAAAGAGCCGTAGGACAGGCGGGAACCCTTTTCGTGTGGAGGTTCACCTACACGGCGAATCCCGGGATGGTCCGGGGCCACCCGAGGAACCCATGCGCCACCTCCCCTTCGCTTCTCCCGTCGCCACCCTCGCGCTGATAGCGTGCGGGCCGAGTGATCCCGAGACGATTACCGTGACCCGCACGGTGACGAACACGGTCACCGAGACTCACACCAACACCGTGCCCAACACGGTCACGAACACGAACACGGTCACGAACACGGTGGAAGGGCCGACCGTCACCGTGACGGTGCCAAGCACTGAGCTCGAGCCGGGACGCTTCGAGGAGGTGCTGCTCGAAATGCGCCGCCTGCAGGACAACAGCACCGGTACCGCCGTGGGCTCGAACGGAGCCGGCGAAAACCACATGCACCTGTCCGAGGTCATCCATCGCGACGCGACGGCCAACACGAACTCTCAGATCATGTACTGCTCGTACACCTTCGGCGTGCTCAACGCCGACAAACCGGGCAACGAGACGTACCAGGCCCAGGGCTTCACCCACCTCAAGACCACGGGCTCCAAGAACCCGGGCTGCATCCACCTCGTGGCCGACGACACGAACCGCGACCTCGTGTTCACGACCCACCACGGCGGGATCACGGACGGTCTGGGCTTCCTCTCCGGTTGGGATCTCAACCACGTCAACGACGTGGTTGACCTCGACCTCAACGGAATCCCCGACTTCCCCACCAAGACGACGATCGCCCCCGTCGAGATTCCCAAGCTGACTGAGAATGCCGAGGACCTCGACGGCGACCTGCTCGCCGACGTGTCCACCGCCTACGAGGGTCTCGACGTCGAGAACGGCATCATCTGGGTGACCAAACACGCCGACGGGCTGGGCGCCTACACCTTCGATCCGGTCACCAACGTGTTCACCCCGATCGGCAACTACGACGGGCTGGAGAACGGCTGGGACGTCATGGTGCTCGGCACGCTCGCCTATGTGGCGGACGGTATCGGCGGCCTCGTGACCCTGGACGTGTCCGACCCGACGAACATGATCGAGTTGGACCGACTGGTGCTCGACGGTCAGGCGCGCGACCTCGCCATCAGCGGCGACATCATGTACGTCGCGACCGAAAGCGGTGGTCTGGCGGTCGTCGACGTGGCCGACCCCAACGATCTCGAGCTGGTCGAGCAGCGCGTGATCTCCGGGAGCGTCATCGCGATCGACACCGACGACACGTTCCTGTACGTGGCCGCGTGGAATGACGCCCGGGTTTACGACATCACCGACCCGCGTACGCCGTATTTCATCGGTGCGGCCCGGCAGACCACTGCCAAGTCCTACGACGAGGTCGGTACGCTGATCGAGGCGGACCGCCCCGACATCACCGACCGCGTGCTCTCGATCGCAGGCAACGGAACGACCGTCTATGATGGCACCTGGTGGGTCCCGTACACGTTCGAGGTCGTGCCCACCCGTGTGGCGCCGTACCTCGTGCTCCCCGAGACCGTCAGCCAGATCACATTCGGCGGGGACGTGGATCTGGGGGCCAGCCTGGACGTCGTGGTGCCGGTCACGAACGACGGCACGGCGGACCTGACGGTCTACGACATCTGGTCGAACTCGCCGGCCTTCGCGCCGCTCGTGGAGGAAATGCTGCTCCACCCGGGCGAAACCGGGGACCTCACGCTGCGATTCACCCCGACCATCGGCGCCGATCAGGGCCCGATGATCGAGGACCCCTACAATCCGTTCTCGGCTTTCGAAGAGGGCGTCATCTACCTCGTGTCCGACGATCCGCAGCAGCCGATTCGAGAGATTTACGTCCAGGGAAATCTGGACGGCATCGGGGTCGGGGACGCGTTCCCGGAGACTACCGCCACCCTTACCGATGGCAGCGAATGGTCGTTTACAGCCGACGCGCTGGGGTCCCCGACCTTAGTGATATACTTCGCCACATTTTGACCCGTCTGCAGTCTGGAGTTGCCAGACGTCGAAGCTCAGTTGTGGCAGAAGTACAAGGATGTTGGCCTCAAGGTCGTCGCCCTCGACCCCAACGCCGCGGACATTCTCGAACCCGCAGGATTCGCGGACTACGTGTCCTACCTCGGACCCACCTACCCGGTCGGACTCGAGATCAGCACGTTCACCTACGCCACCCTCGAGGGGGTGTATGACGGCGGGAATCCGTACCCTGTCGACATCGTCATCGACCGGGACGGTGTGATTCAGTTCCTCGCGCGAGAGTACGACTTCGCCTCGCTCGAAGCTGCCATCCTTCCCCTGCTCTGACCGGGATTAGCAATTGACGCGGGGCGTGGGCTCAGACCCACGCCCCGCGTTCCATTTTTGGGGTCAGGGTGCGTCGCCGTGGACCAACGAACCGGTTCGGAGCCGGGTCGGTCTCTTGGAAGGTCCGAGGTCTTCCTGGCGGTAAGCGCGCCGGCCCCGAGCGACGCCGGTTCAACGGCGGTCACGACGCCGCCGCCTGGCTTGGATACTGGCAGAAGAGTCGGCAGTTCCTCCCAGCCTGCCATCGTGACCAACGCATGGAACGTGCTCCGTGAGCGTTGGCGCCAGCCCCGACGTTGCCGGTCGCCTGGCGAGTGACGGGGGCAACGGAACCGCCCCCCCCCAGGGCCCGGCGCGCGTGGCCTACAACCGGTACATTTTGTCCGGCGGTGAACACCCCAACGCAAACGCCGCCCTTCCCGCCCCGGTCACCGCCGCCATGGCGACCAAGGACCCGCCTCGACCCGACATGCCTCCTCGCCCGGACGCCAGCAAGACCCCGACGCCGCCCCGTCCCCCTCAGTCGTAAATCATCCACAGGTGCCCAGGAAACAGGTGCGTCAGCCCCGCCCGAAGCTGGTCGCGCCAGGCAATCCAGTTGTGGCCGTCCGCCGCCTCCCGGTACCGGACGTCCAGGCCCGCGTCCCGCAGCAGCGGCAACAGGCTCCGATTGAAAACGATGAGCGATTCGAAGGTCCCGCAAGACTGGAAGATGCGCGCGTCCACCCGCCCTGGGTCTGCACGCAGCGCATTGACGAAGGCCACGATGGGGTCGAACATCGGCCCGCGGTCGTGGTGCCCGACGTCCGTGAACACGAACGACCCCGACTGCAGCAGCAGCTGACCGAAGACACCGGGGTGGCGCCAGGCCGTGAACAAGCTGGTGACGCCCCCAAAGCTCGCGCCCATCAGGCCCCGCTCCGCCGGATCGTCGGACAGACCAAACCGGCTCTGCAGCGCGGGCAAAACTTCCAGGGCGATGAAATCCGCCTGTTTCGGATTCGCCGCGTACTCGGCATTTCGCACATGCCCCGACGTGAATGCCACGACCAACGGGGCGACCTCGTGGCGTTGGATGAGGTTCTCGAGCACGGTCCGCATCGACGCATACTGCAAGTAATCGCGCCCGTCGTGCACGATGAGCAGCGGGTACCGCTTGTGCGCCTTGTACTCGTTGGGCAGCCAAACCTCGACGTCGCGCCGGTCCCCCCAGACCGCGGAATCGATGGAAAACGACGTCATCGTCCCTGGCCGTACGCCGGGTTCGGGTTGCACCCAAAACGGCTCCTCGTAGCCGGGCATCGGGCAGACGCTGTTGCTGCCGAAGGGGTCGAACGCGCGTCGCGGATTGAGCGGGTCCCGAACGAGCGTCCGCCCACCCTCGCGATGCACTTCGTATTTGTACTCGACCCGGCCGCCCGTTGGCAATTCCACCGGCAGGTACCAGGCCTGGGTCGCTCCGAGCTGAATCAACGGGAGTCGGCTTTCCAAACCGAAGACCCAGTGGATGAGGTAAACCGCGTCCGCCGCATGCCCGTCGTAGAAGACGAAAACCGCTTGCCGCCCCTCGACGAGGGGAAAGATCTGGTTCCCGACGAAAGCGGCAACCGCCGCACGCGCCTGCCGGGGCCCCGACGCCTCGACCCGTCGAGCCAACTCGAAAATGGCCTTCATGAAAGACCCCGGACGGCGCCGCTGCCGTCGAGTTGGAACGCCGTCTCCGTCACGCCCACATTGACCCAACGATCATCCTTCAGGACGAGGTGGGCGCCATTCTCCAAGCCCACACAGACCGCGGGATGGAAGCGTCGGGCGAGGAGCCCGACCCGGCCCGGCTCACTGAGCCGCAACCTCCGCCTGGCATGGGGCAACGCGACGAGACCCGGCAACCAGCCCAAGCCCGGACCGAACACCTCCGGCCACGCCGCCCCTTCCGGGGGGTCATCGTAAAACAGGACGATGCGGTCGGTCAGCGCCATCAAGCCCGCCGACCACGCCGCGACGAGCAGGTCCGGCCGGGCCGCGGCCGCTACGTCCACCCCAAAGAACCGGATGCGGTTCATCAGAACGCCGACATGCCCACCCGCGATGAGAAGCGCGCCGGCCCCGTCCAACGCTTCGCAGACGGCTTCGTGGCGCGACCTAAGCCGCGCGTCCTCCCACGGCCTCGCCAGCTCGGAGTGCTCCGCCTCGATGGCCGCAGTCTCCTCCAGCAAGTCCGTGTCGACCTGGCGCACCGCACGAAGCGCCCGCTCCAACTCCCGGTCGACGATGGCCCGGTCGTCCTCCGCTCGAACGAGTTCCGACCAGGCCTCGAGCGCTGGCGTCAGGCGCAGGCGATGGACCCGCTTGAGGGCCCGAAGGCGCTCCTGACGGCGCGTCCACGACGCGGCGACGTCGGGCGCGTCGACCGATGCGGCCTCGAACCAACGGTACAACGGCAGCGCCGTGGCCGGCCGGCCAATGTGGCTCCGCAGGGCGGCGTCCTCCGCCTCATCGCCCCGCCAGCCGGCAGTGATGAGCACGCAGGGACCGTCGCAACCCGCTTCGTCGAGTGGCCCCCGGAGGTTCGGGTCGGGACGTTGGGGGCCAAGCAGGACGAGCGGTCGCATCGGTCCGCGCGGCTAACCGCAACGGGCCGCGGTCGACCTGCGCGTTAGCGCAAGCCCGCGAGGCCGGCATGAACGTCGTGTTCCTGGCGCCCAACTACCCCGCCGAGATGCCGCACTATGTCCGCGGCCTGGCGACGGTCGGCGCTCGGGTCTGGGGGGTGGGCGACGGCCCGTTGGGGAGCCTGCGACCCGACGTCCGCCAGCTGCTCGACGACTACCTGCAGGTGCCGAGGCTGCTCGACGAAGACGACGTCATCGCACGCGTCCACGCCTGGCTTCGCGGCCGCTCCGTGGACCGCATCGAAACGCAATGGGAGCCCACCGTCCTCCTCGCCGCCCGACTTCGCGAACACCTCGGTGTGATGGGCATGTTGCCGGGCACCGTCATCGGGTTCCGCGACAAGGCCGTGATGAAAGAACGGGTGGCAGCCGCCGGCCTCCGCGTCCCCCACGCGTTTCGCGCCACGACCACCGCCCAGGCACGCGCGGCCGCCGAACGGATCGGCTTCCCGCTCATCGTCAAGCCCATCGCTGGTGCCGGATCGGCCGACACTTACCGCGTCGACGATGCGCCCGAGTTGGAGCGCGTGCTCGCGCTGACCCGGCATGTCGAAGAGGTTTCAGTCGAGGAATTCGTGGACGGCCTCGAATTCACCTACGACACGATCTGCGTAGACGGCCAGCCGGTGTTCGAAAACGTCGCGCAATACCTGCCACGTCCGCTGGAAGCCAGGACGGTCGAATCGATCAGCCCCATCATCGCGACGGTACGCGACCTGACCCCGCCGCACATCCAACGTGGCATTCAGCTTGGTCGCCAGGTCCTCAAGGCTCTCGGCATGGGCACCGGTTTCACGCATATGGAGTGGTACCTCAAAGCGAGCGGCGAGGTCGTCTTTGGCGAAATCGGTTGCCGCCCCGGCGGTGCACATCTCGCCGATCAAATGAATTTCACCTGCGATACCGACGTGTTCCGCGAGTGGGCGCGCGCCGTCTGCTGGAGCGACTTCGACGGCAGGACCGAGCGCCTGTACAACTGCGCCATCGTCTTCAAGCGGGCCAAGGGCCAGGGCGCCATCACGCGCATCGAGGGCCTCGACGCCTTCCGCCAGCGCCACGGCCGCTGGATTTGCTGGGAAAACCTGCTGCCCGTCGGCGCCAAGCGCCGGAACTGGAAGATGACGCTCGTCTCCGACGGCTTCATCATCGTGCGCCACCCCAACTGGGGCGACGCGCTCGCCATCGCCAACGACGCAGCGAACAACGTCCACCTGATCGCCGGATGATGTCCTACACGTTCACCGCATTCCTGTTCGCGGCGTGCGCCATCTGGACCAACATCCTTCGCGGCCGCCACGAGGACCTCAAGTGGCTAGGCGCCGTGTTGTGGTTGGTGGGCCTGACCTTCGTCGCTTCGGCCTTCGCCGGCGCCCAGGACGTCCTCACCCAGCGCACCGCTTCGCCCGACCCCACCGCGGCGTGGGCGGCGGTTCTCACCCACCGCGCCACGCTCGTCGCACACGCGGCCTGGATCGCCTTGCTCGTCCACGTGTCTCGCCAACGCCGACCTGCATCACCCCCCGACCCCCACGTCGGTTAGGGTCTGTGCGTCTTGGAGTCATCCATGCGCCTTGCCCTCGTCGCCATCACCCTGCTCGCCTGTGGCCCCTCCGACGACACGTCGGGCGACTCCTCTCTCGAATTGTGCGGCAACGGCGTCGACGACGATGGCAACGGCCAGCTCGACTGCGCCGATTCGGCATGTTCTTGCCCTGAAGTCTGCGACGGCAACGCACTGGACGAGGACCAAGACGGCGCGATCGACTGCGACGATGCCGACTGCGATGGTTCCTGCGGCGAGGCCGACCGCTGTGACGACGGTCGGGACAACGACGCCGACGGCCTGACCGATTGCGACGACATCGACTGCACCGTGCCAGAGTGCGCCGAGGACTGCACCGACGGCCGCGACAACGACGCCGACGGCGCGACCGATTGCTCGGACTCCGACTGCAATGTGGTCGAGTGCACCGAGCTGTGTGCCGACGGTCGGGACAACGACGCGGACAGCGCCGTCGACTGCGACGACATGGACTGCGACGGCTCGTGCCCAGAGAACTGCGCCGATGGGCGCGACAACGATCTGGACGGCTTCGCCGATTGCGACGACTCCCAGTGCGAAGCCGAATGCCCCGAGGACTGCCTCAACTTCCAGGACGACGACGCCGACGGCGCCATCGACTGCCTCGACGCCGAGTGCGCATTCGCCTGCGACCAGGACCTCGACGGGTTTCTCAACGAAGCCCACGGCGGCGACGACTGTGACGACACGAACCCGATCGTCAACCCCGAAGGCGACGAGGTCTGCAACGGCCTCGACGACGACTGCAATGGCCTCACCGACATGGAGGACATCGCCAATCTCGACCCCACCACGGTCATCGGCTTCCACCCCGACGCGGACGCCGACACGTTCGGCGCGCGCGACACCCCAGTCGTCTACGAGTGCACGGCACCCGAGGGCTACGGGATCGGCAGCGACGACTGCGACGACCTGAACCCCGACATCAACCCCGCCGCGACCGAAGTCTGCGACGGCCTCGACAATGACTGTGACAACCTCAAGGACGACAAGGACCCTTCGGTCGACCTCGCCACGGCGTCGGATTGGTGGACCGATGCCGACGATGACGGCTTTGGCGACCCGGGGGCCTCCGTCTTCGCATGCAACCCACCCGTAGGTACGGTCGACAACGACTTGGACTGCGACGACACCGACCCCTTGCTCCTGGCCGCCGCCGACTGGCTGCCAGACAACGATGACGACGGCTACGGCGCCGGTGTCCCGGCCGGCATCATCGACTGCTTCCCGCCCGCTGGCGGACCTTGGGCGTCAGAGGTCGTCGGCGAGGACTGCGACGACACGAACCCGGCCATCAACCCCGGCGAGATCGAGGTCTGCAGCGGAATCGACGAGGACTGCGACCTCGACATCGACGAGGACGACCTGTCGTTCGACGAGGGCAGCTACACGCCCTACTACCCGGACGTCGACGAAGACGGGTACGGCAACAAGAGCGTCGGGGCCCTGCTGGCGTGCTTCCCGGCCGCCCCGTACACGGCCGTCACGAACACGGACTGCAACGACCTGGACGCCGACATTTCGCCCGTCGGCCTCGAAGTCTGCGACGGCATCGACAATGACTGCGACAACAAGGTCGACGACGCCGATGCATCCGTCGACCTGTCCACCGCAACGAATTGGTACGTGGACGCCGACAAGGATGGCTTCGGCGTCCCGGGCGTGCCGATCTTTGCCTGTGCGCCGCCTCCGGGCCGCGCCCCCAATGACACGGACTGCGACGACACCGACCCGATGGTCTTCGGGCCCGGCGACTGGGTCCCCGACCTCGACGGCGACGGCTACGGCGACGGTGCCCTCTACGGCGTCGTCTCCTGCGACCCGCCAGAGGCCGACCTGGTCTCCGAGTACCTCGACGTCGACTGCAACGAGTCGGATCCAGGCATCCACCCCGGCGCCACGGAGATTTGCGAAGACCTGATCGACCAGAACTGCGACGGCCTCGACGAAACGTGCTTTACCGGCGAAAAGGGCCCCGACTTCTCCGCCGACGGCTGGCACCAATGTGCAGGCTGGTTCGACACGATGGCGGCCGGCGAGATTCCGGCGTCGTGGGCGCCAGAGTGCCAAGAGCCGGACGACAACGTCGTCCGCGTGGCGTGTGGCGCGGACCTCGCGAACTACAACTTCATCGACGTCGAAAAGAATCCCTTCCGCGACGGCCTCGTGTCATACCCGGAGACCGGCATCATCTACAATGCCGACTTCGGCGGCCACCTCAATCAGATCTACGCGACCGGCAACGACCCCGACGTCTCCACGAGCTGGTGGGGCACCGGCGATGGCTGCAACGAGTTCGCGAAGAACATCACCGTGAACAACATTTGCACCTGGGAAGCGTCGAACTGCTTCGGCCAGGGCCTCGTCGGGCCGCGCTACCTGTGGGTCTACGCGAAGGCGGCGAAGTAATTCTGGCGAACGTTGGATTCGCGCGGCCGCGAATCCGACACGACACCCGGCCAGGGCGTCTCATGCCAGGTCCGCCCAGCCGGCGGGCGTTTCATTCAGGCGCGCGGCGCTCCGGGGACCGAGGTGGTCGAACTCTCCAATGTGGTGATGCAGTACGGTCGCCAAGTCCTGTTTCTGGACGCCGGGCTCAAGGTTAATCCGGGCGAAAAGGTCGGCCTCGTCGGCCCGACTGGCGCCGGAAAGACCACCATTTTCCGGCTGATCACAGGCGAGACGCGTCCTGACGAGGGAACCGTCGAGCGCCCACGTCGCCTCACCATTGGCTACTTCCGCCAGGACTTTGCCGAGTGGCGCGACGCGTCCGTCCTTGCCGAAACCGTGGCAGGAGCAGGAGAAATCGCGGCCCTCGGCGAGGAGCTCGCCGTGCTCGAAGGCCGCCTCGAAGACGTCGACGCCCCCGACTATGACCGCGTCCTTGAGCGCTACGGCGAGGTCCAGGCCCGGTACCAGGAAGGCGGCGGCTACGACCTGGAGTCCCGAGCGCGGTCCATTCTCGCCGGCCTTGGCTTCTCGTCGACCGACGCGGAGGGCCCCGTCGGCGCGCTTTCGGGTGGGTGGCGCATGCGCGTGCAACTCGCCCGCATTTTGCTGGCTCGGCCAGAGATGCTCCTGCTCGACGAGCCCACGAACTACCTGGACATCGAGTCGATCCTGTGGCTCGAGGACTGGCTTCGCGAGTTCCCCGGCGCGCTATTGATGACCTGCCACGATCGGGACGTCATGAATCGTGTGGTCAAAAAAATCGTCGAAATCGACGGGGGACGAATCCGGACCTACCTCGGAAACTATGACGCCTACGAGCGCGCGCGCGTGCTGGACGAGGCCCAGAGGGAGGCCGAATTCGAGCGGCAGCAGGCGATGCTGGAAAAAGAGTTGAGGTTCATCGAGCGGTTCAAGAAGCAGCCGTCCAAGGCCAGCCAGGTTCAGAGCCGTGCGAAGAAGCTGGAGAAGATCGAGCGCGTGGAGGCGCCGCGGCGGATGGTGGAGCGAACGTACCGATTTCGGCGCCCCGAGCGAAGCGGCAACGACGTGTTGACGCTCAAGGGTGTCGGCAAGGGCTTCGGCGGCCGGACCGTCCACGGCAACGTCGATCTCGACGTGAGGCGCGGCGAACGCTGGGCCATCATGGGGGAAAACGGCGCGGGCAAGACGACGTTGCTCAAACTGATGGCCGGGGTTCTCAAGCCCGATGCCGGAGCGGTGACCGTCGGCGCGTCGGTTTCGCTGGGCTACTACGCCCAACATCAGATGGAGCAGCTCGATGGTGAGCTGACCATCCTGGAGCAGCTGGACGCCGCCTTTCCGCAGGCTGGTCAGGCCTCCCTTCGCGCGCTCGCTGGCGCATTCGGGTTTTCCGGCGACGACGTCGACAAGCCGATCTTCGTGCTTTCCGGCGGCGAGAAGGCGCGGCTGGCGTTGGCGAAGATGCTCTACGAGGCGCCCAACCTACTCGTGCTCGACGAACCGACGAACCACCTCGACCTGACCACCAAAAAAGCCCTCGTCGAGGCGCTACGCGACTGGGACGGGACGCTGGTCTTCGTGTCCCACGACCGCGGGTTCCTGCGGGCCCTCGCGACGCGGGTGGTCGAATTGGGCCCGTCGGGCCCGCAGGTGTTTCTCGACGACTACGACGCCTATGTGGCCAAATCGGGCCGAGAAGCTCCGGGGTTGCGGGCTCGGTAGGGCGACCAGCGCCCTTTGCGTCGACGAGGTCCACGTCCAAATAGGCCCGCCGTCAACCCGTCCCGCAGTCGCCTCTTTCACCTTCGACGAGACGTAGGTCCCGTCGTCAAAACTGAAAATAGAAAAACGGCTGAGCCGTCCAGCTCCCCGCAAACAGCACCGCAACAATCAACAACAAGTCCCTTGCTCCCCGCACCGCGGGGGGCTGCCGCGCCGTCCACGCCGCCACGTGCTCGTCGCGGTGCAGGTACTCGCCGATCTCGACGATGACGATGAGCGACATCGTCGCCACGAAGAACCAGGGCATCATGTCGATTCGTTCGAAGAACGCCATCGCCCGCCCCGTTCCCCACCCGTCGGGCAGGTTGCGCACGAGCTTCCACCAGGCGCCAAGGTCCGGGCTCCGGAAGAACGGGTAGGTCAGGTACATGATCGGCAAGGTGCCTACGACACACATGGCGTGAAGCAGCTTGGGAAAGCGGTCCAGCCGCGTCAGGCCGTAGAACGCGAGCCGCGCGGGCCGCGTCACCTCGTCGACGACGAGCAGCAGGCCATTGCTCAGGCCCCACATCACGATCGACCAATTTGCGCCGTGCCACAACCCGCTCAGCACGAACACGAACACGATGTTCCTGTACTTCGACAACAACCCGCCCCGGCTGCCTCCAAGCGGCTTGTAGACGTAGTCGGTGAACCATGTGGTCAGCGAGAGATGCCAGCGTCGCCAGTAGTCCGTCACGCTGCTCGCCAGATGCGGCTGGTCGAAGTTCTTCATCAGGTCGACGCCCATCACGCGCGCACAACCGATGGCGATGTCGCTGTACCCGGAGAAGTCGCACCAAATCTGCCAACCGAAACACACCGTCCCGATGACGACGGCCGGCCCCGAGACATTGGCGGGGTCCGCGTAGATCGCGTCGGCAATCGGCCCCAAGCGGTCGGCGACGACCACCTTCTTGAACATTCCCCACAGCGCGAGCCGCAACCCACTGGCGGCCCGTTCGGAGTCCCAAGGGCGGGGCACGAAGAGTTGGGGCAACAAGCGCCCTGCGCGCTCGATCGGGCCCGCGACCAATTGCGGCCAATAGGAGACGAACAGCGCAAACCGGAAGAAGTTCGGTTCCGGTTGGATGTCCCGCCGGTACACGTCGATGGCGTAGGACAACGTTTGGAACGTGTAGAAGCTGATCCCAACGGGCAGGATCAGGTCCGACGGCGGCAAGGGCCAGTCGACGCCGACGGCGCGTCGGCCGACGTCATTGAACAGGTTGTAGTACTTGAAGGCGAAGAGCAGGCCAAGGTTGCCGACGAGGCTCACGCCCAACAGCGCCTTGCGAGCTCCCACCCCCTCCGTCCGGCCCAACCGGTTGCTGACCCACCAATCCAGGTAGGTGCTGAACAGGAGCAGCAGGCCGTAGTCCAGCCGCCACCACAGGTAGAACACATAAGAAGCGACGAGTTGCAGGACCCAACGCAGGCGGTGCGGCAGCGCGAAGTGCAGTGCCAGCACGACGGGCACGAACACCGCAAAGGCGAAGCTGTTGAACGTCACCGCATGGTTCTAGCCCGACCACCCAACGCAGGTCCCGTCGACCCGGAGCCCCGCGGCGGCTAGCCGGCCCCGGGGAGGGCCGTTGAACCCAACGCAGGGCTTGCTCGCACAGTTTCGATCCTTCGACCGGGTCTTCTGGATCTGCATCTTCATGGAGCTGATGGAGCGGATGGCCTACTACGGCGTCCGGCTCGTCGTTCCGGTCTACCTTGTGCTCAGCACGAGCGATGGGGGCCCTGGCCTCACGCACTCCGAGAAGGGCATGATCCTGGCGGGTTGGGCCGCCACCCAGAGCTGGCTGCCAACCTTTTCGGGCGGGCTGAGCGATCGCTACGGCTACAAGCGCACGCTCGCTGCGGCCGTCGTCCTCAAAGCGACCGGCTACCTCATCATGGCGGAGGCCCAGGGCTTTTGGCCCATGGTGCTCGGTACCCAGGTCCTCGCGGCGGGCACTGGCATCTTCAAGCCGGGCATCCAGGGCACCATGGCCCACGGCATCGCACGCAGCGGCAACATGTCGATGGGTTGGGGCCTGTTCTACCAATCGGTCAACTTCGGCGCCTTCCTCGGCGCGTACGTCCCCGCCTACACCCGCCACTTCTACGGCTGGCCCGCGACCTTCTACGGCTGCTCGGCCCTCGTCGCGGCCAACGCGATTCCGCTCTTCTTCTATGACGACCCCGTGGACGAGCGGCAGACGACCACCGACCACCGCTCGTTGTTCACGCTCATCAAGGAGAGCGTCCAAGAGCTGTTCACGAGCCCGCTCCTCCTCGGCTTCGTGTTCGTTTCGGCCGGCTTCTGGTTCACCTTCCACCAGTTCTTCGACATGCTGCCAAACTACGTCGACGACTGGACGAACAGTTCGGGCCTCCGGACGTCCGTCGGCACCACGCTCGGCTGGTCGGACTGGGTCTCCCGCGGCCAGGCCGGCGAGAACATTCCCCAGGAACAGCTCCTCAACCTCAACAGCTTTCTGATCATGACGACGATGTTCGTCGTGGCCTGGCTGTCGAGCCGCGTACACGTGCTGACGTCGACCGCGATCGGTTGGGCCATGGCGACGGGCGTACTCGCCGTCCTCGTCTACAGCCCAAGCGTCACCACCCTGCTCTTCGCCATCGTCGTGTTCACCGTGGGCGAGATGATGAGCAGCCCGAAGAAGCAAGAGTTCATGGCGATGCTCGCGCCTCCAGGCAAGCGGGCCTTGTACCTTGGCTATGCAAATATGCCTGACGGCATTGGCTGGGTCCTCGGTGGCCTCGCGGCAGGCAACGCCTACGAAACGAAGGGCGACAAAGTCAACCTCACGCGCCAGTTCCTCAAGCAGCACGCCGACGGCACGGACGTGTCCGCGTGGCTCTCGACGGCGGACGCCCTTGGCGACGACGCCAAACAGGAGGTCGTCAAACACCTCGGCGTCGCCAACTTCGACGCCGCAAAGAGCGCGCTGAGCAGCGCAGACGTCGTCAGCCGCTGGGCCGATGCCCTACCGCGAGGCGACGTGATCGAGGTCGCCATCGCCTCGGTTCCGACGCTCCCGAACGGGGCGGTCAACTCCGCCGACGCCCTCCGCCAGTACCTTTTTGCGACCTACAACCCCGGCCAGGTCTGGTGGATCTTCGTTGGCGTCGGCCTCGTCAGCGCCTTGATGATGGTGGCCTACAGCGTCTGGGCCCGCAAGACCTTGGACGCTCGCCCGGCGGCAGAATGACGGACCCGCGCGTCGCATCGGCCCACCTGCCCTGGCACGTGGACGTGACCGACGCGGTGGTCCCGGCCGAGGTCGATCCCCTCGCCTGGGACCGCGCATGGTTCGACCTCGCCGCCCAGGAGGCCGGCGAAGCGGTCAACCTCACGGAGGACCGCCGCGTGGGCCATACTTGGCTGCGCGCACCCGAACGTGCCCCCGAACCTGGCATTGCGGCGCAGATCGCGGACGCCCAAGACGCCGTTCGCGACCTGGCGGACGGCGTCCTCGGACGGCGCATCCGCTGCGAGGACGGCCGTCCCTTTCAACAAGTGCTCCACATCGGCATCGGCGGCAGCGCCCTAGCACCCCAACTGATCACGTCTGCGCTGGCCTCGCCCGAAGGCCTCCCGATCGAAACGCTCGACAACGTCGACCCCGACGGGATCGCCAGAACCCTCCATCGGCTGGGTCCGCGCCTCGAGACGACGCTCGTGCTCGTCGCTTCGAAGTCCGGAGGCACGGTGGAGACCCGTGAAGCCACGCGCCTCGTGCGCGCAGCGATCGAAGCCCGCGGCACCTCCTTCCGCAAACACGCCGTCGCCATCACGATGCCCGGCAGTTCGCTGTCGCGGGAGGCCGGCGATTGGCTGGCCCAGGTCCCGATCTGGGACTGGGTGGGAGGACGATTCGGCGCCACATCGGCCGTTGGCCTCCTGCCTGCTGCGCTCGCTGGCGCCGACACGACCGAGCTTTTGGCAGGCGCCGCTGAAATGGACGCATGGACACGGCGAACGGCCTGGAACCAGCAACCGGCGGCGCTGCTTGCGGCGAGCTGGCACGCGGCGGCCCAACGCGGCCACGACGTCGTCCTTTTGCCCTACTGCGACCGTCTCGGGTTGCTCGGACGCTTCGCCCAGCAACTCGTCATGGAGTCGCTCGGAAAGCGCGAGGATCGAGCCGGGCAAACGGTCGAACGCGGCCTGACCATCTACGGCAACAAGGGCAGCACGGACCAACACGCCTACGTCCAACAGCTCCGCGACGGGCGCTACGATGCGCTGACCACCTTCGTCGCCGTCCTCGACGACGGCGCCAGCGATGCCACGTCCACCGGCGACCTGCTCCACGGCTTCCTGGCCGGAACTCGGCGTGCCCTGAGGGAGCGCGGCCGCGCCACGGCCACCATCCTCGTCGATCGCCTCGACGCACGCGGCCTCGGCGGGCTCATCGCCCTCCTTGAACGGGCGGTCGGCCTGCTCGCTTCGCTTTGGGACATCAACGGCTACGACCAACCCGGCGTCGAGGCCGGCAAACGTGCAGCCACCGCCGTCCTCACGGACCTCGAGACGTTGCATCGGCGCCTGGCTGCAGGACCTGTTCACGAAGCCGACCTCCTCCACGGCACGGGCGACCCCTCGGAAGTGCGCCATCTGTTGCTGCGGCTCGCCGCAACGGGCCGCGTCGTCCGCGACGGTGCCCACTGGCGCACACGATGAGGCGCGGCGGGCTGTTGCTTCACCCGACATCGCTGCCGGGCCCGCACGGCATTGGGGACGCCGGCCCCGCGGCGCGCGAGGTGCTCGCATTCTGCGAGTCGGCCGGCTTGCGCGTTTGGCAGATGTTGCCGATCGGCCCACCGGACGCCCACGGCAGCCCGTACGCCTCGGCTTCGGCGTCCGCGATTTCGCCATCGCTCATCAGCATCGACGACCTCGTCGCCGACGGCTGGCTTCGCCCCGACGAAGTCGTCGAGCTTGGCCACCTCGAAGTCGACCTCGAGACGGTCCACCGCCACAAGGCGCCGATGGTCGCGCTTGCGGCCAGCCGCGTGGCGCGCAGCATCGATCTGGACAAGTTCGCAAGCCGCCAGCCTTGGACGCGCACGTGGGCCCAGTGGGTGACCTTGGCAGAGGCCTACGGCACGGATTGGACAAGGTGGGAAGACGGGCTGCGCCATCGCGACGCCGACGCGCTCGCCGCGCTCCCCGAGGGCCCCCAAGGCGCGGCCATCGCCGTCCAGTGGCTCCTGCATGAACAGTGGCAGCACCTGATCGCGGAGGCACGCTCCCGCGGCGTCGCGCTGTGGGGTGACCTACCCATCCTCTCGGAGGCCGACGGAGCCGACGTCTGGGAGCGCCAGGACCTGTGGCGCCTCGACGCGGCCGGGCGCCCAAGCGTCGTCAGCGGCGTTCCGCCCGACGCCTTCACGCCAAAGGGTCAACGTTGGGGCCATCCCCTGCCCCACATGGCCGCGCACGAGGCCGAGGGCTGGGCGACGCTGCGAGCGCGCCGCGACCTCGCTCTGTCCCGCTTCGACGCCGTCCGCATCGACCACTTCCGCGGCTTTTGTGGCTTGTGGGAAGTGCCTGGCGACGCGCCGGACGCGAGGTCGGGCCGCTGGGGTGCCGGGCTCGGTGACGGCGCACTCACCGCCATCGTTGCTGGGGAGCCGCAGCGGTGGATTGCCGAAGACCTCGGCGTCATCACCCCTGACGTCATCGCACTTCGCGACCGCCACGGCCTGCCCGGTATGGTCGTGCTGCAATTCGGCTTCGACGAGGGCTCCGAGCACCATCCCAGCCGGCATCGCAAACACCAGGTCGTCTACACGGGCACCCACGACAACGACACGACGGCCGGCTGGCTCACGTCGCTCGATGCCGAAGGCCGCCGCAGGGTCGCCGCGATTGCAGGCCATGCGACGGTCGACGACGTCGTCGAGATGGCATGGCAGGCGCTGCCAGACACCGCCATCGTCCCCGTCCAAGACCTGCTAGGCCTCGGCTCCGAGGCCCGCCTCAACGTCCCGGGCCAGACCCGGGGGAATTGGCGTTGGCGGCTCCCCCGCCGAGCCCTCGACGGCCCCTTGGCGCAGCGCGTTCGCGACTCGCTCGGCCGCGCCGGGCGCTGAGGTCAGTCTCTGGCGTCACACACGAACACGAAGGCTGGCGGCAGATTGCGCCACGCCACGTTTGTCCGGTCCACCCGTGAGAACCGACGCCGCAGGGTCTCTCGCAGCCGCCCTGCGGCCGGCAACATCTGCGCGTGGAGGTAGGCGAAGGTGACGAAGCGCCCCCCCGGCGCCAATACGGCTTCGATCGCGTCGAAGACCTCACGCTGCAGCGCCTCCGGCCAGATCGCCCACGGCAGCCCACTGACGACGCGGTCGACCGACGTCCAACCCCGTTCCGCGATCAGCTCGGGAAGCCGCTGTGCGACAGCCTCGACGATGTCGGCCTTCGGAAAGCGCGCCCGCAGCGCCGCCGCGAGACTCGGATCGGGCTCGAGGACGAGGAGGTGGACGTCGGGATGCCGCTCGAGGATCACCGCCGTCATGGGTCCCGTTCCCGCCCCCAATTCCACGACGCGTGCGCCAGGTCGCAGGTCGGCCGCCCCCACCTCCAGGGCCGCCAATTGCGGTCCCGAAGGGGCGACGGCACCGATGGCGACAGGGTCGCGCAGGAAAGCACCAAGGAACTTCAGCACCGCGGCGCGCTATCCCGGCCAGGGCGAAAACCGCCCGGGCTGGTGAAAGTCTGGCTTCTCGCCTGGCAGCGGCGGGTGCGCGAGGAAGCGCCGAGGGTCTTCACCGTGGATGGCGAAGGCGGCCACGCGCCATGGCCGCTCAGGAAGCCACCGTTTCGCAACGCGGGCCTGACCCTTCCACCGCCCGCGGCCAGCAGAGGCGACGAAGTCGATGCCCCAGCCCGCATCGAGGCGCTGCCGGACGCCGACGAATCGCAGACCCAGGTAGTGACCGTGGGGCCCAAACTCGAGTTCGGTGTACCGTCCATCGGGGCCGGCCAGAAAACACTCGACGACCTCGTGGTTCCACAACCCGTCCAACGACCCCGCGGGGGCATCGGGCGGCACGTCCCCGTGGAATGGCGCATCGATCTGCAAGGCCAAGTCGCCGTCGTCGTCGACGGCCAACCACAGGCGCACGGCCTCGTCGGGCCCGATTGGCTGCCCATCCCAAGCCGTCTCGATGCGGAGCTCGATCACGAGAAACGGAACAGCTTTCCGAGGTCGGCCAAGCCAGACACGTCGTTCGTCTTGATGGCGCCCTTGGCGATGTCCCACGCTGACGGCATCTTGCCCTGGGTGACCATCGCCAGAAACAGCTCGGGAGTGGCCTTCAAGACGACGTCGGCATTTTCGACGGCCTTGCCGGTCTCGACGCGGCAGCCACTGGGACCAAGGAAGGCTGTGTACTTGTGGTCGCCGAGGCTGAAATAGTAGGTCTTGTCTTTGTCGAGCACGCCGGTTTGAAAGCGCGACGGCATCATGGCGAACAGCTCGGGAATCGACGGCATCCGGCCTCCACGGCGCCCGCTATCGCGGACCACCCACGCTCCGACATCCCGCACCGCGACGACACCTCTCGCCCGGCGGCTGCGCGATAGCCGCAGCGCCGAGGCCCCCATGACCGCAGGTGAGGTCGAGGCGCGCGTCGCCGCCCTTTCCGACGACGACGCCGCCGCTCGGTTGGAGGCCCTGACCACCGAGGTTGCCCACCACGCGCGCCGGTACCACACGCTCGACGCGCCAGAAATTGCGGACCACGTCTACGACGCGATGTTTCACGAGCTTCAGCTCCTCGAGGCGCGCCTCCCTCACCTCCGTCGCGCGGACAGCCCGACATCCCGCGTAGGCGGCGCACCCATCGAGGGACTCGTCGCGTTCCACCACGTCGTACCGATGTTGTCGCTGGCCAATGCCAACAGCATCGAGGACGTCCGCGACTTCGACGAGCGCGTCCGGAAAGGCCTATCGACCGACGAACGCGTGACCTACGTGGTCGAGGCCAAGCTGGACGGTCTGGCGGCCGAACTCGTTTACGAAGACGGCCGCCTCGTCGGCGCGGGGACCCGGGGCGACGGCGAGGTTGGCGAGGACGTGCTCCACACCGTCCGCACGATTCGCAATGTGCCCCACGAGCTCGCACCCGGTCATCCGCCCGGCCGGTTCTCCGTCCGGGGCGAGATCCTGTTCCCCCTCAAAGGCTTCGAACAGATGAACGCGGACCGCGTCGCCCGCGGCGAACGGCCCTTCGAGAACCCGCGCAACAGCGCCGCGGGCACGATTCGCCAGCTCGACCCCGCCGTCGCCGCCGCCCGGCCTCTTCACTTCTTCGCCCACAGTCGCGGAGAGGGCGCCACGGAGATCGTCGGCCACGCCGCCCTACTCGACGCCATGACGCGTTGGGGCCTGCCGGTCGCGGGAGGACATGCCGTCTGCCTGGGCGCCGACGAGGTCCTTGCCGCCATCGACGGACTCGGGGCGGCGCGCAACACCCTGGCCTTCGAGATCGACGGCGCCGTCATCAAGGTCGACGCTCGCGACGACCAGCAGCGCCTTGGCTTCGTGACACGTTCGCCTCGGTGGGCCATCGCCTACAAATACCCGCCCGCCCAGGTCGTCACGCGCTTGCTCGAGGTCGGCGTACAAGTGGGACGGACCGGTGTCCTCACGCCTGTGGCCCATCTCGCACCCGTGCGGGTGGGCGGCGTCACCGTGAGCCGCGCGACGCTGCACAACTGGGACCTGCTCGCGGGCTTGGGGCTTGCGGCCGGAGACGATGTCACTGTGGAGCGCGCGGGCGACGTCATTCCGCGCGTTGTCGGCCGCGCTGGCGAGGCCAAGGGCGGCCCCCCGCCGTCACCACCGACAGCCTGTCCCGATTGTGGTACGGAGCTCGTCCGAGAAGCCGACAAAGTCGCCCTTCGCTGCCCCAACCGGCTGGCGTGCCGCTCCCAGCTCCGCGGCGCCGCGCTTCACTTCGCCGGTCGCGGAGGCATGGACATCGAGGGCCTTGGCGATCAGCTCGTCGGCGCCCTCGTCGAGTCTGGTCACCTCCGCGGCGTCGCCGACATCTACCGGCTGACCGTCGATGTGCTCGCCGGTCTCGACCGGATGGGCCCCAAGCGGGCCGCGAACCTGCTCGCGGCCGTCGAGGCCAGCAAGGCGCGCCCCATCCACCGCGCGTTGGCGGCACTCGGGCTGCCAGATGTCGGCGAAGCGACGGCTCGCGCCCTCGTCAGGCGCTTTCGCTCGATCGACGCGCTGCTCGGCGCATCTTCGACCGACTTCTTGTCCGTCGACGGAATTGCAGAGAAGACCGCCGAGCGGATTGCCGCGGCGCTCGCCGACCCTGCGATTCTCGCGGTCATCGCCGACCTGCGCGCGTCGGGTGTTCTCTTCCCCGAAGCTGAGGCACCCGCGGGCGAAGGTGCCCTCACCGGCGCCACGGTCGTCCTGACGGGGACGTTGCCAAGCTGGTCGCGCGCCGAGGCGACAGCGGCCCTCCTCGCAGCCGGGGCCAAAGTGGCCGGCAGCGTGTCCGCCAAGACGACGTTCGTCGTCGCGGGTGACGAGGCCGGATCCAAGCGCGAACGGGCAGTTTCCCTTGGCGTCCCCGTCATCGACGAGGCCGAACTGCGGCGCCGGCTGGGCGTCCGCTAGCGAGCCGCCCAATCCGCCGCACGAGGCGGGGTCCGAGCCATCGCCATGCCCAAGCGATCCTGGGCCGACCCGTAGAGCTCGTTCTCCGACGCCGTGTCCGCCGTCGCCGTGGACCCTGTCTCCAAGTGCTCCCGCCAGACAGCTCCCCGGCGGCCCGGCGCGTGCAGGGTGAGATCCGCCGCAAGGCGGGTCGAACGTCCAGCGCCGGCGACCGGAGGTCCGGCCTCCTCGACGACGTCGATGAACAACACGCCGGTTTCCTTGCGTGCGCCGATCCAGGTTTCCGGGGCAGGCGGCGCAACCCCGTCGCCAACCCGAGTCACGATCCGCGTGCCGAAGCCCTGTTCACGCAAAGAGGTCGCCACCGTGAAGTCGACCATTTGCGCGAGACGCATCATCGCGCGCTCGCGCCCTTCCTCGGGACGCCAGCTGGACCGCAGCCAGACCACGATCTCGACGTCCGAAAACCGAAGCTCGGACATCCGCTCGGCCGCCAAGGACGCGCGCGTCGAGTCAGGGAAGCGCTCGATGAACGCCCGCCAAGCCTGCACGGTGTCCGTTTGTGTCGCCTCCTCCCAGGTGGCGCGCTCACGCTCCGCTCTGGCGTCGACGACGAAGGCGCCTGTGGGGTTCTGCGAAAGGTACCCGCCGTAGGCGCCCGACGTGTTGGAAACCGCCGCGGTGCCGTAGTGCTGGCGATCGAGCACACCCCGGATCTCGTCAGCCAACGGGCCACGGGGATGGCGGACGAGAAAGGTCTCGAGCGCCAGGGTCGAACCGTCGGCAAGCGCCGCCGCGTGATCAAGCGCCTCGATGCGGATCCTTGCGAACGACCGCCAGCGACCGTCGGGCTGGGCCAGCAGGTAGTTCTGGTAGGCCACGACGTCGTTCGTGACTTCCGCGCGCGTCCACGCCAACGTGTCGATGCGCTCCTCGGCGAGCGGGCTGCGGGCATCGTCGGGATGGTCATTCAACCACGCGGCGTAGGCTTCGGGCGTGTCCAGCGCCATCACGGCCGTCCAGTCGTCCACACGATGGTGAGCGCACCCCAACGCCATCGCGATCCAAAACGCGCCCATGACTCCCCCGTACTGGTCAACTTAGGGGGCCGATCGCGCCGGGAGAAGCTCCATGACGCTGCCCGTGCTCTACGAAGCCGCAGATTTCGTCATCGTCGACAAGCCGTCGGGGCTGGCCGTCCACCGCGGCGAGCCCGGCCTGGATTCCGACCGTGACTGGGTCGTCCAGCGCGTCCGCAACCAGTTCCGTCGCTACGTCTGGCCCGTCCATCGCCTCGACCGGCCGACGTCGGGCTGCCTCCTGCTCACGTTTGATCCTGGCCTGGTCGAGCCGTTGGCCACGGCCCTTCGCGACGGGCGCAAGTCCTACCTGGCCGCCGTCCGCGGCGTGATCGAGGACCGCGACTGGACCGCGATCACCTCGCCGATGCGGGACCCGACCGGCGACAAGGTCGCTCACACCGACGTCCTTCCGCTGGCGTCTCGGCCCGAGCCCCGATGCAGTGCGGTGCTCGCGCGCCCCAGGAGCGGGCGCTACCACCAGGTCCGCCGCCATCTGCGGGACCGCGACCACCCCGTGCTCGGCGACACCTCACACGGCGACGGGCGCGTGAACCGAACGTGGCGGGAACGCGGCTTGACTCGGCTCGCCCTCCACTGTTGCGAGATCCTCCTCGAGCTTCCGACCGGGCGAGTCGTCGCAAGCTCGCCGCTGCCCGACGACCTCCGCACGCCATTCGCCGACCTCGGCCTTTGGGAGGAGGCCCTGGAACGGATCGACGCCACGACCCTCGACCGAGCAGGCTAGCAGCCCGCGTGAAACGCCGCGCCAAGGTCGCCGACGTCCCCGCCCCGCCGGCACCGGTCGGTACGCCCGACGTGCATGTGTTGGCCTGGGACGGAGACATCGTCCACGAGTCGAAGATCTCCGGCATCGACTGCAAAGCAGCCGCGGACCGTCCGGGCATCCTGTGGGTCAATGTCGACGGCGTGCACGACCAGGACCTCGTCCACCACGTGTCGGCAGCTTTCGGCGTCCACCCGCTGGCCGTGGAGGACGTCCTCAACGTCGCGACCCGGGTCAAACTCGACGAGTACGACGGGCACAACTACCTGGCGGTCAAAGAGATCACGCGGCCGGACCGCGGCGAGGTCACGCTCGAACAGGTGAGCATCGTCTGGGGCCCGAATTGGGTTCTGACCTTCCAGGAACGGCCTGGGGACGTGTTCGAAGGCTTGCGCAATCGGCTGAGGCACGCGCGCAATCGCCCCCAGCGCGACGCGACGGATTGGCTCGTTCATCACCTGCTTGACGCCATCGTCGACCACACCTTCGTCGTGCTCGGCGAAGTGGAAGCCGCGATCGACGAAGAAGAGGAAGCCGCGCTCGACGACCGCCAGGCGACGGCCCCGGCCCGCGTCCACGAGATTCGCGCCGAGTTGGTCACCCTTCGTCGCGCCTTGAGCCCGATGCGCGACGCGACCCGGCGGCTCCAATCTGGCGACGTCGCCCTCGTTTCCACGGACATGATGCCCTGGTACCGCGACCTGCACGACCACGTTCTGCGGCTTCTCGACGGCCTCGACGCCGGCCGCGACCGGCTCGCAAGCATCGTCGAACTGCACCTCGCCGTGACATCGGCGCGCACGAACGAGATCGTGCGAGCATTGACCATCATCAGCACGGTCTTCATGCCCCTGACCTTCCTCGTCGGCATCTACGGCATGAACTTCGACGTCATGCCAGAGTTGCGCTGGGCGTGGGGCTACCCGGCCGTATGGGGCCTGATACTCGCCCTGTCCGCGTCCCTCATCGGCTGGATCAAGTGGAGAGGCTGGCTCTGACGCCCGCCCGCAGCCCCTTGGCTGCGCGTTAGCGGACCCCCCCGGGGTGTCCCACGTCCATCGTCCTTTGGGGGGTGACCCAGGCCGCGGCACAAGAGGTGACCGGCCTTGCGGAGCTGAGGCTGCAACAGCAGTTCGGCGTCACGGGCGTGCCCTGGCAGCTGACGGAGCGGTTCCGCCCCGAGTTTTCCGCTCCCCTCGGCGAGCGCCTGTCGTTGACGACAACCGTCGACTTGAGCTTCGCCCAAGGCCGGAGGCTTCAAGATGAGGTCCAGGGCGTCTTCGAGGCAAGCGACCTGTTCACAATCGGCTACCTGCCGGGCTCCATCGACTCGCTCTGGAACATCGGTTCCTGCAGCTGGCCCGACCCCGCTTCCAACGAAGCGCTCGGCATCAGCCAGGCCGGCGACTACCTGGCCGTGGACCGGCTCTACGCCGATGCCTACCTCAAAGGCGCGGACGTTCGTATCGGACGCCAGGCCGTCCAATGGGGCAGCGCCCAACTCGTCAATCCGACGGACCCGTTTCCCGAGGTCCTGTTCGTTGAGCCGTGGCGCTTCCGTCGCGGCTTGAACGCGGGGCGGGCCACCGTACCCATCGAGGGCGGCCACCAGGTCCAGGTCCTTGCAGGTACCGACGACACGTTCCGCCACGAGCGCCTCGCGACGCGAGGGACGGCAAACATCAAGGGCACCGAGCTTTCGCTCGTCGGCGCTTGGCGTGGAGACACCGACGAACCTCTCGTCGGCCTCGACCTACGTGGCAACGTCGAAATCGGGTGGTGGTTCGAGGGCGCCTTGCACGCCACGGAAGATCCCTACGAGGAATTCGCGGTCGGCGTCGACTACAGCTTCCCCGTGTTCGAGCGCTTCGTGGTCCTCGCCCAGTACTACCGCAACGGTTCGGGCTCGCCGGACGCGGGATCGACCGCGTCGACGGGCCGGTTTGCCGGCGAAGTCGAGCCGCCCCATTGCGAGGAGGACGGCTTCTCGGACCTCGTCCCAGACAGCGGCGCGAACCCCTTTGCCCCCATCACGGCAGGTCGGGACTACGCGATTGCGGCGGTGAACCTCGCTGCGACGAACGAGTTGTCGTTCCAGCTCTCGGCGATTCACAACCTTGGCGACGGCACCGGTGTCATGGTTCCCACGACCACGTGGGCGGTCCTCGAGTGGCTCGAGTTGTCGGCCACCGGCCAGGTGCCGTACAAGACGTCGGAAGGGGGCGAGTTCAAGCCAGACCCGGCCGACATGGTCCTCACGATCGATCCTACCGACGGGGAGGCGCCGCCGGTCGACCTCGATTTCTCTGGTCTCGCAGCCGACGCCGCCGTGGTGGTGTGGGCGCGGGCCAGTTTCTGACGGAGTGCCCGTGTCCCTCGTTTCCGTTGTCAACGCGGTCAAGACCTACGGCACCGGTGAGGCCGCGGTACACGCGCTCCGCGGCGTCAGCATCGAGATCGAGCCCGCCGAATTCACCGTCATCAGCGGCCCTTCGGGCTCGGGCAAATCCACGCTCCTCAATCTCATCGGGTGCCTCGACGTGCCGGACGGCGGCACCGTTCGCATCGAGGGGCGCGACGTCAACGGCCTCGACGGTTCCTCCTTGGCCGCCCTTCGGGCCGCGCGCATTGGCTTCATCTTTCAAAGCTTCAACCTCATCCCCGTCCTGACTGCCCTCGAGAACGTCGAGCTTGCATTGCAACTCGCCGGTGCCCCCGCGGCCGGGCGACGTGAGAAGTGCGCGGAGACGCTCACGGCCGTCGGTCTGGGTGGACTCCTCGACCGCCGGCCCAATCAACTCTCGGGCGGCCAACAACAGCGCGTCGCCGTGGCCCGCGCGCTCGTGAAACAACCCGCCCTCGTCATCGCCGACGAGCCCACGGCCAACCTCGACTCGACCAGCGGTACCGCCGTGCTCGACCTCATGCGCGACATGAATGCCGCCCGCGGCGTGACGTTTCTGTTCTCCACCCACGACCCCAAAGTCATGGAGCGAGCCCGCCGCGTCGTGACGCTGACCGACGGCCAGATCACCGCGGACGAATTCCGCACATGATGCTGCGCCTCGCCGTCCGCAACCTGCTGCGCAACACGCGCCGCACGGTGTTGAGTCTCGCCGCGGTCGTGGCGGGCGTTGGCGTCCTCGTCCTCGGGCAGGGCTTCATCGGCGGCATGGAAGAGAACGCCATCCGAGCCGTCGTCGATACCTCGACCGGCCACGTGCTCCTGCGCCCGGCCGGCTACCCGACGGAAGGTCTCCAGCACCCTGTCGACGACCTCTTCCAATCTCCGGTTCTCCCGGCCGAATTGGCGGCATCGGTCGAGGCGTCCGCGCCGCGTCTGCTCTTCATCGCTCGCGCCATCCACGGCCCCGACGCGATGCGGATTCGCGCGATCGGCTTCGACCCCGAGCGCGACGCCACGGTTTTCTCACGCGGTACCTGGCACGTGGACGGCGCTACCCCCAAGAGCGCGGCTGACGGCGTGCTCCTTGGCGCAGGCGTGGCGCGGAACCTGCGCGCCAAGACTGGGGACACGATCGTGCTGCAGGCCCGCACGCGAGCGGGCGCCATCAACGCGTTGGAATTGAAGGTCGCAGGGGTCGTCGCCACGGGCGCACCCTTCATCGACCAGACCGCGGTGATGATGGCGATGGACCAAGCGCAGACGCTCGTGATCGCCGACGGAGCCGTCTCCCATTTTGCGGTCCGCCTCCACGACCGCGACGACGCCACGGCCTTCGTCCAGCGTTGGACGGCCCCGGCCGGCACCGAAGCGACGACCTGGATCGCGGAAACGGCCGCTGTCCTTCGCATCCAGTCGATTCGCCGGGCCGCCCTGAACCTCCTCGTCGCCGCCTTGCTCGGCATGAGCGCGGCGGGCATCGCCAACACGATCCTGATGGCGGCCTACGAGCGCGTTCGCGAAGTCGGTACGTTGCGCGCCTTGGGCTTCACGCGCCGCGACGTCCTCGCCCTCTTTGTCCTCGAAGGCGCCATGATGGGCGCGATCGGGGCCCTGTTGGGTGCGGCCCTCGGCGGAGGCGTCGTCTACCACTACCACCAGGTCGGCATCGACCTGAGCGGCCTCATCGAGCAGACGGGCGGGAACCTCCCCATCGCGGCGATGTTGTACACCGACTGGTCGCCGCCGACCGTCGCGGGCGCCGTGGCCTTCGGCACCGTGATCGCGATGCTCGCAAGCGTGTACCCCGCCCACGTGGCGAGCCGGATGGTCCCGGCCGACGCGGTGCGCGCATGATGTTGCTGCTCCGACTCGCCGTTCGCAACGCGCGCCGAAACACCGTCCGTACGCTGTTGACGGCGCTGACCGTCACGTTTGGAACCGCAGTGCTGACGGTCGCCATGGCCTGGATCACTGGCGTGTTCGGCGACGTGCTCGGCACCGCCGCCGACGCTGCCGGCCACGTCCGCGTCGTCGACCCCGACTTCGCCTCCCGCGAGCAGATGAATCCGCTCTACGAGCATGTCACCGGCGTTGCCGCCCGCGCGGAAGCCATCGCCGCCATGCCAGGCGTTTCCGACGTGGCGCCCCGCATCATGACGGGCGTCTCCGTGTCCGTTGGCGACGAGATCGGCGAGGTCTTCGCCCTCGCGATGGGGGCACCCAAGGCCTACTACGAACGCCGGATGCGGTTTGACGAGCACCTCGTAGAAGGGTCCATCTTCCCTGGCCAGTCCCCCAAGGAAATCGTGCTCGGGGCAACCGTCGCCAAGCGGGCTGGCGTCAAGATCGGTGACGACATCGTGCTCTTTGGGCAGACGCAAGACGGGTCCATGAGCCCGTTGCGCGGTCCACTCGTTGGAATCGTCCACACGGGGACGGCGGCCATCGATCAAGGCGCCTTCGTGCTGCTCGAACGCATGATGTACATGGCGGACATCGACGACGCAGCCACCGAGATCCTTGTGTTCGGCGAGGACCGCGACGATGCCCCTGCGCTCGCGGCCACGGTCTCGGCCGCCCCAGAACTGAACGGCCTGACGGTCCAAGCTTGGACGCACCGGGAGCCCTGGTCGGGAATGTTGGCCATCGCCGACGTCGTTCGAGGCATTCTCGTCGCCATCGTCGTGTTCATCACGGCGCTTGGCGTCTGGAACACGATGATGATGTCGGTCATGGAACGGACCTCCGAGATCGGCGTCATGCGGTCGATGGGATTGTCCCGCATGGGTGCGGTGTTCTTGTTCGTGTCGGAAGCGGGGGGCATCGCCGTGTTGGGAGGTCTGTTGGGCGTCGCCATCGGAGGAGCCGCAGCGCGGTACCTCGAAGTCGTCGGGGTCACCCTCGGCGAGGCGACCACCGCCCAATTCCCTAGCGACATCCCGATGAAGGCGACGCTCTACGCCGACATGCGGCCCGACATCGCCATGACCGCCTTTCTGCTTGCCCTCCTGATGGCGGCCATCGGTTCCGCCCTGCCTAGTCTACGGGCCGCCAGCATCGCTCCTGTCGAGGCGATGCGCACCGGCCGCCGCTGAATCTCTGGAGACCCCGTGAAGCTCACTGCTCTGCTCGTCCTCCTCACCTCCACGTTGTCGTGGGCCCAGACGCCGACGGCCGACCAGATTCTGGCGAAGGTCGACGCCAACATGGTCTCGGAGACCCGCTCGAACAAGACGAAGATGACGTCGATCACGCCCCAGCGGACCCGCCCTCCCTTCGAGATGGCGATCATGGCCAAAGGCGCGGACGTAGCCGCCATCGAGTACATCGCACCCGTGCGCAACAAGGGCACGAAGATGCTGCGCACGGGCACCGAGATGAAGATGTGGGACCCTGAGTCCGAGCGGGTTTCCACGATTTCAGGCCACATGCTGCGCGACGGCATGATGGGAACCGACCTTTCCTACGACGATATGATGTCGATCACCACGCTGCGCACGGCCTACACGTCGACGCTCAAGGGGACCGAGCCCTGTGGCAACGGCGAGACCTGCTACAAGCTCGAGTTGAACGCCAAGACAGCGTCCATCAGCTACCCCAAGCGTGTGATGTGGGTCGACACGGCCCACCACATCCCGCTCAAGCAAGAGCTCTTCGCCGCGTCGGGCATGTTGCTCAAGACCTGGGAGATGAGCCAAGTCACCCAGTTCGGCGACCGTTGGTACCCCCTCAAGATGGTCGTCATGGACAAGCAGCAACAGGGCACGAGCACGGTGCTCGAGATCAGCGAGTTGCAGTTCGACGTGCCCCTCGCTGAGGAGGTCTTCTCGACCCGTTGGCTCGAGCGCCACTGAGATAGAGGCGGGCTCGACGCTAGTTCGGAGTCCTCATGACGCTGTTCCTCTTCGCCCTCGCCTGTGCGGGCGGCGACCCTGACCCCGACGCGGGTTCCGATTCCACGGACACGACGCCAAGCCCGACGGACACAACTCCCGAGCCCACCGACACGCCTCCGGTTCCAACCGACGATCCGCCCGTTCCGACCGACACTCCGCCGACCGAAACCGGCACCCCGCCGACCGAAACGGGCACGCCGCCTCCGCCGCCAACAGGCCCGCTCAGCTACGACACCGACGTCCGGCCCATCTTCGAAGCTGCGTGCGTCAACTGCCACATGAATGGGGAGACGTCCGGCTCCCTTGACCTCGACCTCGGCGTCGACGCTCTCGTCGACGTCGCTTCGGTGGATTTGCCGAGCATGGTGCGCGTGCGTCCTACCAAGTCGGAGAACTCCTACTTGTGGCACAAGCTCGAAGGAACGCACATCGACGCAGGCGGCTCCGGCGTCAAGATGCCAAAAGGGGGCAGCCTGACCCCGACCGAGTTGACCACGGTCAAGGGGTGGATCGAGTCGGGCGCAGGCCCCTGATCACGCCCGCAGCCTTCCACCGCGGCGGCCACGAGCCATTTCTGGACGCCGCCGTCGCCCGCAAACGTTGGACGCCCCGACGCGCTGACGTCGCTTGGTACCGGTCCGTGGTGACCACAGGCCCAGTGTTGGAGTTGGGCGTCGGCTATGGCCGCGTCGCGCGCGCGCTCATTGGTGACGGCTGGTCCGTCGTTGGCGTCGACCGCTCCGCGCCGCTCCTCGAGGATGCGCGACGGCGGCTACCCCCCGACCGCTTCACGGGCCTCCTCTCCGATGTCGCGAGCCTCGACCTAGGACGCACATTTCCCGTCGTTCTTGCGCCGTTCCACGTCTTGAACCACGCGGAAGACGGCGCCGCCCTCCAGCACATGCTGCGCCGGGTCCGCGCCCACCTACACTCCGACGGGCTGTTCGCCTTCGACCTGCGCTTTCCCACGGTGTGGACCGGCCCTCCCCGGCGCACCGTCGGCACCCTGACGCGACGGGGCGTCCGCATTCCTTGGGAGGAATCCACGGTCTTCGACGTGCGCCAACAGCGTGAGCTGAGCGCGTTGCGGATCGGCGGCCAACCCGCTGTCTGCCTGGCCCATCGCTACGTGATGCCAGCGGAGCTGGAAGACCAACTCGACCGAGCAGGCCTGCGCGTCACGGGCATGTGGGGCGGCTTTGCCGGCGAGGCCTTGGGCGACGGCCCGTCCATCGTCGTCACGGCCACCTGACCGGCGGCTAAGGACCGTCAAACGAGGTCAGGGCAGGACCTCGACCTCGAACAACGCGGCCACCAGTTCACCGTTTTCGCCCGCGCGATGCGGATTGTGGAAGGCCCAAACGACCTCCCGGTCCCGGGTCACCTCGTAGGCCACACCCTGCTCGGAACTCGTGACCAACGTGTTCCCGTTCTCTAGCCGCGACACGGCACCCAGCTGCGGGCTGTTCAACTTCATCTCGGGGGGCCCCCCCCACGCCCAAACCGTATGAAGCGACGGCAGGCTGAGTTCCATCACGCGAGAGGCCCCCGAGTGACCGCCGTTGTTGAACAACAACACCGCTGGGCCTTCGACGAGGATGGCGTCGTGCTGCATCTTGAAATTGCCCCGGCCCGTCCAGGTGACCGCACATGCCTCGAAGTCGAGGGCGGCGAGCGCAGACACGTTGCGAAAGGACACGAAGGTGTCCCCTCCACCCAATACGGCCGACGCTTCGGCGGGAACCCGCACCACACTGTTCGTGTGCAGCGGGTCGTCCTTGCGTAGCGTTTGGGCCAACAGGCCAGGTTGGCTGCCCCGCTCGACGGCGGTGACGAGGTCGCACCTCCCAAGCACAGAGCCGTCGGCAGCGTCGACGTGAAGGACCTCGTCGCGGTACCGGGCGGTGCCGCCAACGACCTCGATTTTCCGGCCCAACGTCCACAACGTGCCGTCGTCATCCCAACGAACATCGTGGTGAATCCCAAGGCCCAACGCCCAATCGCTGCCGGCCGCTCCATACCGAACCAGCCCCAACCCCTCGTGGATGGCCACGATGTCGCCGTCGGGCAACCGTCGCGCACGGCGGAAGTTGCCAGTGCTGCCATGGCTGAGTGACACCCAAGGGAGCGAGCCGAGGTTCCACCAGTAGGACCGGGAATGGCGTTCGAGTTCGGTTCCATCCACCGCGATGCGGCGCCAATGAGGACCGTCGCCGGACACGTAGGAACGGTCGCCTGGCATCGCTCCGGGCTGATTTACGACCACGCCAGTCAGGCCCGTCGGCGGCATCGTGCCATCCGCGTAGCCCATGGCCACAAGTTCCTCGATCTGAGCGTCCAGCTCTGGGGCGGAGGCCCAACGGCCCCGCGGCTTGGCGTCGCAAGCGACAACGAGGGCGACCAAGATCACTGCGGCTTCTCAAGGTCGACGTACCCAAGGGCTTCCAATTCGGCTGCTGCCTCCGGCGAATGACCCGCTACGGCCTGACCAAAGGGCATGGGCCACCAGACGACGTCGAGGGTGGCCCCCAAGTCCTTGCTGCCGACCTCGAGCAGGGCACCCGGCTCACCCGATGGCACCGGATCCGGTCCCTCCCATACGTCCGAAACCAGCTTGCGTCCTCGCTCCTGGATGAGCTCCAGCCCTTGCCAGGGCGCGCCGACGGGCAGCGCGACGAAGAACTCTGCGGGCGTCTCAAGATCGCCTTTCGCCCAGACACGAACGCTGCCGTCGTCCTGTCGGGTGGGACCCGCCCCCTCCGTGCGTCCACGCGGGTCATAGGCCGCGAACGCCGCCGCCAGCCCATGGGGCGACCGAACCACGAGGGGCGAACCGGACGTCGATCCGCGTACGCGCACCCGCGCCACGGCAAGGACCGGCGTGCCGAGCGCGTCCGCCAAAGCCCCAGGGAAGCGGCTTCGGTCCCCCGCGCTCGCCAGATTGCGCGCCTCGCCCGGGTCAGCGTCGAGGTCATAGACGACCTCCGTTCCCTCGCGGATCCACCACTTGTCGCCGTCGGCCACGACGCCCCAGGCGTCACGACCGTAGAGTGGCCGACCGAAGCCAAGCGGGCGCGCGGGGACGGGCGTTTCCCCCCGCATCGCGGAAACGAGGGACAAGCCGTGGCTTTCAGACTTCGGGAGGCCCGCAAGCTCACGAAGGGTCGGCGCGACGTCCAACAGCGACACGGCCCCTTGAACGCGGATCGGACCGAACCCCGGCGCTCGCACGATCAGGGGTACCCGAAGCAACTCCTCGTGCAGTGCGTGCCCGTGTTCAAAACCTCCATGTTCCCAGTGCTCCTCGCCATGGTCCGAAAACACGACGATCGTCGCGCGGGGTCCAAGCGCCTCAAACAGGCGCCCCAACTCGCTGTCGAGCCAAGCCAGGTTCTGGTCGTAGCGGGCGACGACGTACTCAGAGATCTCGTCGAACTTCTTCGATTCCGGCGTCACCGTCGACAGGAACTCCCGGCTGACGGACCGGACACTGTCGGGTTGCGGCCCCGCCCAGCGGTAGCGCCACCACCAAGGCTCGTCGTAGGGCAGGTGCGTCGCCATGAAGTGGACCATCATGAAGAGGTCCCGATCGGCGCTGTCTTCCAACGTCGCCAGCGCCCGGTCTACGACCTGGGGGGCGGGCGTCAACAAGTCGTATTGGTAGCCGGCCCATCCTCGGTCCACGCCGAAGGGGTGGCTGAGAAAGGCGTTTGTGACGATGGCCTCGCTACGGAACCCGGCCTCGGCAAACGACTCCGGCAGCCAGCGAACGTCGGCCGCGCGCTCCGGTTGAACGCCCGTCAGCGTCGCGAGGGTGGCTGGCAACGTCCACGGGCTGACGGACCGCGCATGTTCGAACACGACGCCGCCGGCGGCCAACCGGTCGAGATTCGGGCTCGTTGGGCGCGCGGTGTAGCCATAGGCGCCAAGATGATCCGGGCGCAGCGTGTCGATGAAGACGAGCACGACGCGTTCCGGGTCGGAGTCAGGCACGTAGACCGCGGGCCCCTCGAGAAACAGGTAGTCGTAGGCCGTATGGACGCCGGGCTCCGTCCGCAGCGTCAGCTGCCGACTGGAACCCGCAATCGCATCCAGCGGCAACCGCACATCGACCCACCCCAAGCCGGGCGACACAGGTACGCGACCAAGAGAGATGATCTGGCCGTCGACCAGGCCTTCGACGACGAGCACCCCGCCATCGCTGCCGGCTGGATTGAGAATCGCTGGCGGAACCAGGTGCAGGCGCGCATCGAGAACCGACCCCGGAGCGATGTCGAGTGAGAAGGTCGCCGATGACGGCGCCGGCAAGAACAAGCCCGTCGCAGAATTGGCGCCCCAGGTCATCGTGCGGAGGACAAAGTCCTCGGCGGTTCGGCCAGACAACACGAGGCTGAGGTCGTTTTCGGCTTGGGTCGCCGCTGGGAACCTGAACATCGTCCGCTTCCAATCCGGGGCGGGGTCCCCCTTTCGAACGCCGACGTACAAGAACTCCCGGTCAAAGCCCCACGACTTGGGTTCCCTCCCCAAGCGCTTGAACCCGACGCGCATCCCGTCGAGCAAGACGTCGAAGCCAGGCGGTTCGCCACTGCCAAACACGTGGGTGCCCCGGCTCCGGGTCGGCATCAAGGAGTCGTGAACGGGCAGCGGGACCCGGTAGACATCGACGTCTTTGAACTCGTCCCGCGTCTTGTCGAACGGGACGACGGGGCCGAATCGCTCGGGCGCCGGGTTGCCGCCGGGGCGTCCCGTCGGGGCGACGTCGAGCGCGACCGGGCGAAGGCCCGCGCCAAGGACAACGCCCTGCCTCGAGGTGGCTTGCGGCGCCGCCGGTCGATCCAGGAAGTCGACGGATGGTCCACAAGCCGCCAACCACCACGTCAACACGCCGCCTCCGACGCCGCGGGCTATCGCGTGGTCGGGAGGGGTGATGGGTGCCGGGCCGCCGCCATGGGTCGCCCTTCGCGCGCTGGCCGCAGCCGCCGAAACCGAGCTGCGTTGGCGTCTGTCGCCACCGGTGGCCAAGATCCGAGGCCAGGCGCCCGCCCATCGGGGTTCCACCCTTTCGTTGCTGGCTTGGAACGTCCAATTCGGCGCGGGTCGGTCCCTGCGCTTCTTCTACGACGGCGGCGAGGCCGTCCACGTACCCGCGCCCGAGGTCGCGGCGGCCATGGCCGCAATCCGCGAGACCCTGGCGGACGCCGCCGTCGACCTTGCCGTCCTCCAAGAGGTGGACGTCGGCTCAAGTCGCACCGGTGGCGTCGACGAGATCGAAGCGCTCGTCCGCGGCGGCGGCTGGCCCACCGCCGCATATGCTGCCGTCCATGACGTTCGGCATTTGCCCTGGCCCGCTGGATCCGCCATGGGCCGCGTCCACATGGCCCAGGCCACGCTTGCCCGCGTTGCCCTCGATCGCGCGAAGCGGTGGCCGTTGCCTGCCCTTCGCGAATCTCGCATCGGCCGGGCCCTGAATCTTCGACGGGCGGACCTCGAAACGACCCTCATGTTCGACGGCGCGCCCCTCTCCGTGCACAATGTCCACCTCAGCGCGTTCAGCAAGGGGGACGGGACGCTGGAACGCCAACTTGCCGCCATCGAGGCCGCTTTGCCGGCCAGGTCGTGGGTCGTGGCTGGCGACTTCAACGCGCTGCCGCCAGGGGACGACGCAGCTCGGCTCGGCCTGGATGCCGCCGATTACCCCGAGGTGCGCGGCCCGCTGACGCGTTGGTACGATCGAGGCTGGGGCGCCATCTCCGACCCCGATGCGCCCAAATGGCGCACTTGGTTGCCCTACGGGTCCAACATTCCGGAGCGGATGCTGGACCACGTGTTCGTCTCGCCGGACTTGGAGGTGACGTCCGTCGAGGTTCTTCGCCTGGATCCCTGTCCCTCCGACCACCTTCCCATCCGCGTCGAGATCCGACGGCGACCCTGAGCGCCGATTGGCCCATCCGCCTTGAACGTGTCAGGTTGCCGCGGGCCGGGGGAGTGGATGCGCATTGGCCGTGGCAAGCACGGAGGCGGCCGTGGACACGGTACGTTTACCGGCACCGGCACCGGAACCGGAACCGGAACGGGCACGGGGACCGGAACGGGGACTGGCACCGGAACCGGAACGGGTACCCAAGGCACCCGGAGTCGCACCGGCACGCGCGGGACCCACTCGAACACGGGCTTCACCTCCACCGCGAGAGCGTCGACCGAGAAGGAAGACCTCACCTACGAGCGGATGAAGCGCATGTTGCGCGACGAACTCGTCGCCACCGTCGACTTCGAGGAGATGTCCCGCACCGAACCCGTCGCCCTGCAGAAGAAGTTGCGGGCCGCCCTTCACCGATTGGTGGACCTGCGAAAGCTGCCCCTCGGGCGCGCCGAACGCGAACGTGCCGTCGACGAAATCACGGACAATCTCATCGGACTCGGGCCGCTCGAGCAGGTTCTGCGCGACCCCGAAGTCTCCGACATCATGGTCAACGGCGCCAAGCAGGTCTTCATCGAGAAGAAGGGCCGGCTGCAGCTGACCAACGTCACATTTGACGACGACGCCCACGTCATGCAGGTCATCGAACGCATCGTCTTCGCCGTCGGCCGCCGGATCGACGACACGACCCCGATGGTCGACGCCCGTATGGCGGATGGCAGCCGGTTCAACGCCATCATCCCCCCGCTGGCCATCGACGGGCCCTGCATGTCGATCCGGCGCTTCGGCACCGTCCCCATCAACGCCGAGACGCTCATCAAGCTCGGCTCCTGCCCCGCGCCGTTCATGGAAGTCATGCGCGGCTGCGTTCGCGCCAAGCTCAATACCGTCATCAGCGGTGGCACCGGTTCGGGCAAAACGACGCTGCTCAACGTGTTGTCGGCCTTCATCCCTGACAGCGAGCGCATCATCACCATCGAGGACTCGGCGGAGCTGCAACTGCAGCTCTCCCACCTCATCCGTCTCGAAACGCGGCCGTCGAACATCGAAGGCAAGGGCAAGATCGATCAGCGTGACCTCGTCAAGAACTGCCTGCGCATGCGGCCCGACCGCATCATCCTCGGCGAGATCCGAGGCGGCGAGGCCGTCGACATGTTGACGGCCATGAACACGGGCTGCTCTGGCTCCATGGCGACCGTACATGCCAACAACCCGCGCGACGCGCTTGCCCGCTTCGAGACGATGGTCGGCATCGGCATGCCGAACATGACCGACAAGATCATCCGTGAGACCATCGCGCGTTCGCTTGACTGCATCGTCCAGCAGGAGCGCCTCTTTGACGGCTCGCGCCGCCTCATGTCCGTGACCGAGATCACCGGCATGGAAGGGCCGTACATCACGTACCAGGACATCTTCGAATTCGAAAAGACCACGATCGACGAGAAGGGCAAAGTCCGCGGCAAGTACCGGGCCACGGGGGTCCGCCCGCGCTTCACGACACGCTTGGCGAGCTTCGGAATTCACCTCAATCCCGAGTTGTTCAAGTACGAACGCGAGGTGTGAGTCCGCCAGCCCGGGGCGCCTCGTCCGCCGGTCAGAGCGGAATGATCTGACCCTCGGACGCGATCGCGTAGCCGGCGGTGCGCACCGCGACAGCGGCTGGCGACTGAGGGTCGAGCAGCGGGTTGGTGTGGTTGAGGTGGATGAAGTGCAAGCCTGCGCGACGCTCGGCCGGCCAGCGGGCGAATCGCGCCATCGTGTCGACGACGCGCGGGTGGGGCACTTGGCTCATGTCCCGCCCCACAAGCTCGCCGTCACGGAAGAAGGTCCCGTCGACCAAGGCGACATCAACGCCGTCAAAGAGCGCGTCGAGATCTGCGTCGTCCCAGCTGTCGAGGTCGGGGAGGTAGAGAACGGTCTGGGTCGGGCCCTTGAGCCGGTAGGCGACGGTCTCGCTATACTCGTCTCGGTGCGGCACAAGCACGGTGGACACCTCAACGGACCCCAACACAAAGGGACGAGAGGCATCGACCAGGCGGGCGTGGTCGGCACGAAACAGCAATTCCCACGGGGCGGCCGTCACGAGCATCTGGGCCATGCGCGGCATGGCGTAGATCGGGACGCGGTCCATGCCTAGGCCTTCGCGCCCGAGGTGGACCAGGCCCGTGTAGTGACCCATGTGGGCGTGGGTCAGGAGAACGCCATCGAGGGCGGGTTGACCGGGAGCCCGCGGCGCGGCGAGGTCGAGGCGGTGCACTTGCTCCGGCAAGGCGGGCGTCGCATCGAGTAGCCAGCGACGACCGCCGTCGACAATGGCAACCGACGTGGGAAGGTGACGAAGGGACGGGTCCGCCCACGCGGATTCACAACACGAAGCCGTACAACCGACCTGGGGGTGACCGGCGTCCTGTGCAATTCCCAAGATGACGAGAAACGAACCCGTGGCCGTCACACCACACCGAACTCGCGCACAAGCACAACGACAAAGGTGAACAGCAGGCCACCAATGCCGCCCCCCACGCCCGCGACGAGCATCCAGAACGGGTCGGGACCGATGGGCTCGCGGTTCGGCATCGCCATGGATCGGCCCGCAAGGCGCGGCTCCAGCGCGGGCAGGGCCGGCGCGAGTTGACGGGATGCGGGTGGGAGGCTCGGCCGAGCCCCCATGCGGCCCCAAGATCCGGACGCCGCCTCGATCCAGCCGAGGAACGCGTCCATGTCTGGCAGACGCTTCTCGACCTGGGCGTGCGTGGCCTTCGCCACGAGTTGGCCAATCCACGGAGGCGCGTGCGCTGCTAGATCCAACGGCTCGGCACGCGTCTTGAGTTCGAGGAGCCGCGCGGCGGCCTCAGGTCGGTCCCCGCCGTGGGCGGCAGCTGGAAACGGCGAGCGCCCGACGAGCGTCTCGTAAAACACGATTCCCAAGGCGTACAAATCGGCACGCGGCCCGTGGGTCAACGGCCGTGCGATGACCTCGGGTGCGACGTATTGGAGCGGGCCAAAGGGTGGGTTGGCGGCCTGGCCGAGGGCCTCGTCATCCATCGCCAGGTCCCAACCGATCAGCCGGGCAGACCAATCGGCTCCGACGACGATGCACTCAGCAGACACGTTGCGGTGCGAAATGCCCGCTGCGTGGGCCGCCGCCAGCGCGCGCGCGACGCTGACGATGATGGAGCACGCGTCGCGCCAATCGATCGGCGACACCACGAGTAAGTCCGCCAGCAGCTCGCCGTCCCCGGGGTCACTCGCGATCCAGAGCATGCCGTGATCGCTGCCAGAATCGAGGAACTGCGGCACACTTTCGTGGTCCAACGAACGCAGGGCGGTCAGCGCACGCCGGTGGCGCGCACGGTGAAACGCTGCGTCCGGCCAAGCCTCAATCATGGCCCAGCGGTCCTCTTCGGTGGCGTGTCGCGCCAGAAGCACGCCGTCCCTGCCCGGCCACAACGGCCGGTCGATGACCCACGCGCCAAGGCGCGTCCCACGGGGAAGGGTCGCGGCCTCAGCGCCGGACATAGAACCTCCCCTTCACACGACCCTGTTCGGTGACCTTGCCCTGGGCGGTGCCATCGTCGATCGTGCCTGACAACACGCCAGGAATCGCGGTCCCTTGCTCGACCACCGCAAACGTCCAGACCCCGTCGGCACCCTTCGCATGGTTGCCGGCGAGCGCCCGCTTCGTCGTGAGGCCCGCGTCGTGCACCATCAGTTCGCCCGTGACGGCGCCGCCTTCCAAGAGCTTGAGGGTCAGAGACGCCGGTGCGCTCACGTATCGGCCCACATAGGTCGCGCTGAGAAGCACCTTGGCGTCCGCCTGGGGCGCTGCGGGCTGCGGCGAAGGTGCGGGCTCCGGGGTCGCTGATGCGACCACGGGTTGCGCAAGCGCCGGCGACACAACGACCACTGGCTCCGGAGCGGGTGCTGGCGTGGACCGCGGCGCGCGCGCTGTGGTTCGCGGCGGAGGGGCCGGCGCCGGCGGCGGAGCGACCACAGGGGGAGGCGCTGCGACGACCACCGGTGGCGGGGGCAGGGCCACCACCGCTTGGACGGGCTCAGGGGGCAGGACTTGTTCCGGCGCGCGCTCTGGCGGCTGGCGGACGGGAATCCCCGAGACCTGCACGGGCAGGGTCGACGGCTCGATCGGCGCTGGAGGCTGTTCCAGGAAGTTGACGAGGAGCAGCGAAACCATCGCCATCAGCAAGAAGCTCGCCATCCACACGAGGATGTAGAATCCCATGTTGCTGCGCGGCGCAATGTCCACCGAGGGCATGTCCACGGGCTCGGCGACGGGCGTGGGCGCGCTCATTGATGGAGGGCGAACCGGTGACGGCGCCGGAGTGGGTTCCGGTCGCACCGTACTCGGAATGGGCCTGGCCTCGATCCTCGGCGGCGGACTGACGAAGCGCGGCGCCGGAGGCGCCTCAACGATGGCTTCGTCGGGCTCGTCCGGCTCCGCTTCCGGTGAGCCGATGGGTCCCAGCGGAAGCGGGTTGAGCGGGATCCGAGACGGCCCCGGAAGGGCGATGCGCGACGCTGCAGCCACGGCGGGCGTCGCATGACGAGGCGGAATGGGCGTCGGCTGACCGACGCGGACCATGGCCGGAGGCGTGGGGGCGGACGACCGGGGAACGTGGATGGCGGGTACCGCTGCAGGGCGGGCAGCCTTTGCGGACTTTGGCGTCAGCTCCGGCTTCGCCGCAACGATGGTCTGGACCTCATCGTCCAACCCAAATTCCGCAGGGGACAAGGTGGGCGAAGCTGGAGCAGCGACAACCCGAGTCGGGGCTGCATCGTCGAACTCACCGGCCAACGCATCCTCGAGGAACATGGCTACCGGCATCGTCTGGTTGCCCGCGTCATCCTCGAATGGCAGTTCCTCCGTGTGCGGATCCTCGCCGTCCCGATCGACGACCTTCGGCACCTCCGCTGCGACGGGCCATCCCGCCGGGGGCCGCCCGGTCGAACATGTGCGGCATCGTAGCTGGACGGGCTCGACCTCTTGGCGACATTGCGGACACCTGGCCACAAGCTTGGGCCGCTGGGACGCCAACCGGAACCTCCGTTCGTACAATCTACAACTGCGCTGCCGTTTGTCCAACCCGACGCTGAGAGTGCCGGCAGACGGCGCCCCACTTCAGTCGTAGCACTCGACCGACAGGCTGTACGTTCCCGGCTCCCAAGCCCTCAGGATGGTCCGCATGGGAAGGCGGTCGTAGTCCCAGATGTAGGGCCAGGCGTAGTCCGTCGCGTAGACCTGAGACGGCAGGTTCCAGTCGACCCAAGTCGACGTCGCGAGCTGGCTGCCGTCGATCAAGCCCGACGCCGTCCCCGCCGGGTCTCCGAGAGACAGGTAGATTTCTGCAGGCTCGAGCGTCGAAACCTCAAAGAAGACGGATCGATGGTCCCTTGGGACGAGGCAGACGACGAGCGTGCCCTCGGGGGCGTCCTCGTCCTCCCAGTAGGGCTGCAGGAAGGCGCCATCGATCACGTCACCGCAGGACACGGGCGTCGCATCCGCGCAGGCCAGGGCGTCTCCGACGAAGAGCGTGGCGGGAGTCTGCAGGGACGCGCCGGTCGCGTCGCCGACCTCGACCACCACGGCCGCTTCTTGCTCAACGAGCTTGGGCGTGCGGACCGTCCCGTCAGACACGACCGTGACGCCAAGCGGTAGGCCCGTCGCCGATATGGTCGTCGGAGCCTCACCACCGGCCACCGGCCAGTGGACCTCCTCGGCCATTTCCGGCCGCAGCACGGGCAACGCGGGACGGCCGTAACGAGGGTTGCGATCGCAGCGGACCTCGACTTCGCCTTCGCTCCAATCGTAGACCGGCGCCGCGATCACGTACATCTCGCCTGCGAGTTCATAGTTGGCCCACGACGGGTACGTCGTCGGCCCGACGGGCAATTGGGGGTCGTAGCCAAAGGCCACGATGGAGTCGCCGTCGGCGTAGAAAGGGTACGGCGACAGGGGCGTGGCATTGCCGAGGTAGCTGTCGTCCCCCGACCGCAACTCGACGTCGAGGTGTGACACGCCAGCGTCGTACGCGATCCGGAAGACGTCAAAGCCTCGCGCGTCGTAGGGCCCCGTGAAGTCGCCGTCGTACATCCCTTCCTCGACCACGAGCGGCACCGACGTGTCGCAGGGCAAATCCGTGACGTCGTAGACGCTGAGGATGGCGCGCTCTGTGCGCGAACGCCCTTCGGCGTCCTCGGCGTGGAGGTCGAACTCCCAACCCCCGGCCGCCTCGGCCGTGCCAGTGACGACACCCGTACCCTCGTCCCACACATAAAAGTCGGGAATCGGGTCATCGGTCCAGATGCGGATGCCTTCGTCAGACCCGATCACGTCGAAGTCGATCTCGATCGGGTCGCCGAGTCGAACGGGGAGCGTCAACGTCCAATCGAAGATCGGACCATCCGTGCAAACGACCGTGGCGCCATAGGACTGCGCGCTCGGCGCGACGAGGATGACCGGGATGCCCCCCTCGTCTTCGAAGCCGGCGAGGGCGGGATCCGTGCCGAGGTCGATCGTGACGATTGAGTCGTCGCCCTCCGGGAATCCGGCCCCAACTGTGAACGTCTTGTAGTGGTCCTCGACGTTGTGGCTCGTGATCGGCGTACCGGGCAGGCGCACGAGCGCGTTGAGCGGCTCCTCGAGTTCAAAGACGAGTTCGACCCGTGTCGTCAGCTCTTCGGGCCAGGCGACGTGCACCCATTCGTAGCCGCCAAGATCCGTCCAATCGACGTCTTCGCCGGCCCAACCGCCCGACGTGAAGGCTCCCGTGAATCGCTCGCCGCAGGTGACCACGCGGGGTTCGAAGACCACTTCCAGGTCGAAATGCGCGAACTGAACCTGCCCGTAGGCGTCCGCCGCCGACGCCAAGACGTCAAAGTGCCGCCCCCCTTCCGTCGGTATGCCCGAAATCAGGCCCGTCGAGGACAACGTGAGGCCTACAGGAAGCGTGCCCGGTTCCGCGGAGAACGTCAGCCCGCCCTCGCCGCCCTTCGCCGAAAGTTGGGCTTCGTAAGCCGCTCCGACGGTCGCAGCGGCCAAGACCCCGTCCACGAAAGTGATGGCGTCCACGTCGGCTGGGTCGACGGTGTCGGCGCCACCGGGCGTAACGCCATCGTCCGCACACGCGAGCCACAACCACATCGAGACCTCAAGCCCCCGGTGGTCCTAACTCCAGCCCAGTTCACCCCGACGAAGAAAACGACAGCGGCCACGGGACGACCTGGACGTCCACGTCCACGACAAGCGCCTCGGCGCCATTGGCAGCCAAGGAGACGGCGCGGTCCAACGTCGCCCTCAAATCGGCGCCGTCGCTGCCAACCCCGCCGAGGGCGAGCACCTGCCGTTTGGGAGATTCACCGGAAGGGATCTCCGCGACCGACAGGCCCGTCCGAGCCCGGAGGCGGTCTCGCAGACTGGCGACCACCTGGCGGCGGTCCTTGAGGGTCTGAGCCCCCGGAATGTGTAGGACGATGCGAGCTGCGCCGACGAATGGACCTGAGGTCACGGGGCCCAGATTTCGCCGTTCTTCACGACGAGGCGGATGTCGTCGGAGCGACGGATGTCGGCCAGAACGTCCCCGTCGACGGCCACAAGATCGGCGAGGCGACCGGCCTCGATCGTCCCGATCTGGCCCTCCATCCCGAGGTACCGGGCCCCACCCAACGTGGCGGCGCGGAGGGCTTCGTGCGGTGTCATCGCGCCAGGTCCGGCCAACGCCCACAATTCGTAGTGAACGCCAAGACCCTGCAACTCGCCGTGGGCTCCCAACGTGACGAGAACCCCGTCCCGCGCCATCCGAGCCGCGTCGCGCGCCACCGCCTCATGTCGCCAATCATCTGGCTGCAAGAGGAAGTTCCCCCGCCAGAGTTTGGCATCCAGCCATCGACGGGGCGTATGCCGCGCCAGCAGCGGGTGATCGAGCGGGTTCTCCTCCTGAAGGAAGGCGGCCTCGCCACGAACGCCGCCGTAGACGACTTGCAGCGTCGGCGTGTAGGCCGTTCCGTAGGAGCCAGGAACGCGACTCCCCGCGTAGAAGCCGACGACGTCGGCGTACAGGGGGGCCGTCGGAAGCGAGTGCTCGATGGCATGGTAGCCGTCAGCCACCATCCCGAGGTTCTGCCAGAGGTCGCCGCCGCCCTCGGGGACGCACAATACGTCGAGTTCCCGGCAGACTTCGGCGTACCATTGCCGGCGTTCCCGCTGGGACTGTTGGTACACCTTCACCGACCGCGCACCGACCGCCTGGAGTCGTCGAACGTGGGCCCCTGCCGACTCGCGAGTAGGCGTGTCGGCGCCGCCATTGTTGAGTGCACCGTACAGGATGAAACCCGTCGAGGACACGCGCGGACCCTGCATCAGGCCCGCTTCGACGCGCTCGGCCTGGGTGAACACGAGGTCCGTGGAGGCGGACGGGTCGTGGACCGTGGTGACGCCGAAGTCGAGGGCCACCTTGTACCGCCACTCCGAGGCGGGAAGGACGTCGCCAGCGGTGTAGTGCAAGTGGGCATGCACATCGACGAGGCCAGGGAAAACCGTGGCGCCGGACAGGTCCACGGTCCGGGCGCCCGACGGCACGGGCAACCCGACACCGACGTCGCGGATTCGATCTCCCTCGACCACGATCGTGGCGCCTTCCAGCACCTCGTCGCCGACCATCGTGACGACGCGGGCGTTGGTGAACGCGAGGGTGCCAGACGGGCGGGCACGCGGCAATTCAACTTTGACCTCGACGCGCTGCACCCGCGGATCGTCGGCGTAAGGATCCGTCGGTTTGGGGTCGGGCGGCGTGCCAATTGCGGACACGGGGACCTTCGAGAACGTCGACCCGCGCATCCACGTCAGCGACCGGCTGTCGGGCGTGAACGCGAGCCAATCGCCGACGACGTTCGTGAACTGGCGTCCCGGGAGCTGGCCGACCTCGACCAATTTTCCCGAGGACGCCGCAGGGAACGGGGCCGCCCAGACCTGATGTCCCGCGCGCCAAGCGACCCACCGCAGATCCGGTGACAGGGCGACCTCCTCGGCGCCGCCGAGGTCCAGATGTTCGCGCAGGTCGCGGCCCGTAGCGAGGTCAAAACTGACGACGCGGGTCGTTCCAGGTTCACGAGGCCCTTTGGGGCGATCGAGCATCGTGTAGACGCGCCCATTTGAGACCGTCATCCCAGGCATCCGCGAACTGGACCCGCGGTTGGGGACCTGCGTGATGACGCGCTGGCGCCAGCCCGAAAGCTCCTTGCGGAGCTCGACGACGTCGAAGGTCGACACCGCATCGAGGTCTTCCGACACGGTGCCGTGGACACCGCGAAGGACGAGGAGGCCTTTGCCGTCGGGCAGCCAAGTCGGGCGTGCCAACAGGCCCCGAATCGGCAACGTCTCATCGCCCTTGCGCTCCCAGCGGACGCGCAGCGCTCCTTCTCCGTCGTAGGTGACCCACGCGAGATCGTTCCCCGATGGGCTCCAGGCCGGCATGTACCCGGTGCCGCGGCCGATGCGGTTGGGGGCGCCGCTTGGTCCCTGCGTCCACAACTGCCCGAACGCCGAGAACGCGATGGCGCCGCGCGCGTTCGCAACGGTGGAACGAAGGACCTTGGCCTGGACGACCTCGTCGGGCCGCCATGCCTTTCGCGGCACGTCGTGTTGCGTCCACGTGCCGTCGAGTTGGAACGGAATCTCGGTCGGGGCGCTGACGTCCGGATCGAGCCGCCACAATTTGCCCCGCGCCCAGTAGACGAGCTCTCCGGAGTACCAGTCCATCGCCGGGTAGGACCCGTGCAGCGCAAAGCCCTCCATTTCATCGGGGGACAGGCCCGCCTGCAGCACCGTGCGTACCCCCGTTTCCAGAGCGATCGACTCCAACAGCGTTTTCGTCCGGTCGCGGGAAACGAAGATGAGGTTCTTCCCGGTAGGGTCGACGACGGGGCGGACCGCACTGCCGGCGCCCGAGACCACCGTGGCCATCTCGCCCGTCCGGCGATCGAGGCGGATGACGTCCCACAGGCCGGCGACGGGGTCGTGACCGTACTCGAACCGCCCATGGCGGCTCGAGAAGTAGATCGCATCGGCCGTCGGCCAGGCTTCCCCCGCGTGGGGGTGGCTGTCCAAGCTGGTCAGCGCGAAGCCTTTGCCCCCCGTCACGTGGAACTGCCAGAGCTCAGTCACGCCAATGCTGCGCGTGTCGACGGTCCGGCGCCGGACGACAAGCCACTCGTCGTCGAGCCACGCAGGCTCCGTCGCCCGGGCGACCTTTTCGTCGACAACCAAGCGCGGCTCGGTGCCATCGGCGCGTGCGACCCAGACCGTCTCGTTGCCCCCTCGATCCGAAACGAAGGCGAGTTGCTGGCCGTCCGGCGAGAAGCGGGGCTGGGTGTCCCAAGCCGGGCCGGACGTGATTTGGGTCGCCTGCCCGCCGGCGATGGGGACGCGCCATAGGTCGCCAAGGACGTCGAATACGACCATTCCCCCCGACACCGTCACCGACGACCATGTCGATTCCGTGAGCGACAGCTTCACTTCGTGGGTCGGCCCGTGGGACGCGTCAACGGACCAAGGAGCAGGTTCTTCGGCGGCGAAGGCCGCTACACAGAGCATGTTCAGCATCCGGCCCGGCTAACCCCGCGCGGCAGACCCTTGGGTACCGAGAACATCCAATCTGGACACGTCCAGGTCGTGGACACGGCGGCCTTCTACCCGATCCCACAGGACCTCTGCCGCGCCCGGCGCACAACTCGCCCCGAAGCCGCCGAAGCCGCAGAACCACCACCAGCCATCGCGGTCGGGGTCAGGGCCCGCCCACGGGGCGCCCGTCGCCGTAAAGCTCCGGAGGCCCCAACGGCTCCGCCCGAAATCCCCAGTGCTCAGCCCGGGAAAGGCGTCCACGACGGTCTGCACGTGGGCCGGCTCGACGGCCCCCTCCCCTCTCGGCGGCAGGTGGGCCGCGTCGAGGACGTCGCACGCCGAGGCGACGGCGCCAGCGGAGCCGGACCGCAGGTATGCGCCCCGCCCAAGGTCCCAACACCAGGCAAGATCGTCGCGGAGAGCAGGTCCGCGCTCGATGTGCAACAGGTGTCGTCGGCGAGGTTGGAGCCGCCGAACCAGGCCGATCTCCGCCGCCCACGACGTCGTCCAGGCGCCCAACGCGAGGATGACCCGCCCGCGTTTCGATACGTCCGACGCGGCCACGCGCTCACCCCGCACGGGGATCCCGCTCGACGCAGCATCACACCAGCGCTGAACGTCCAGCACGCCGTCGTCTGGCGCCAGGAGCCCCCAACGGGCCGCGGCCAAGGGCTGCAATTCGACAGGCAGGGGCGCCGGCCGGCCCCACGCTGACAGTTGGGCCGGATCGTCGGCCGCCAACACGCCGCCCACGCGTCGAAACGCGGGGTCGTCGGCGACAATCCGAAGCGTCCGAAGGGCCAAAGCCCGCTCGAGGTCGTCGACGCCGCAACTCCGCACCATGCCGGCGCCGTCAGCGCTGGCGCCCGACGCCAATCCGGACGGTTCGAACAAGACCACATCGTGGCCCCGGCGTCGGCCCTCCCGTGCGGCCGCAACGCCGGCGATCCCGCCGCCGACCACCCACCATCTCCCGCCGGTCACGGCCCTTCGACGACCTCGGCAATGTACGGCAGGTTGCGGTAGCGCTCGTTGAGATCGAGGCCAAAACCAACGACGAAGCGGTCGGGGATGGTGAAGCCAACGAAGTCGACGACGACCTCGACGCGCCGGCGCTCCGGCTTGTCCAGAAGCGTCGCGATCCGCAGCGAGCGGGGTCCGCGCGCTCCCAACGTCCGCCGCAGCCAATCCAGCGTCAGCCCCGTGTCCACGATGTCCTCGACCAACAGCACATCTTGCCCGGCGATGTCGCGCTTCAGGTCGTGCGTGATGCGCACCGCGCCCGTGGTCTCGGTTCCCGCGTAGCTGGAGACGCCAAGGAACTCGATCTCCACGGCCCCGGAAAGGTGCCGGATGAGATCGGCCATGAACGGAACGCCGCCCTTGAGGACGCCGCAAACGACGATGGGCTGGTCGCCATAGGTCCGCCGAATCTCTACGGCGAGTTCGGTGATCCGGCGGGCGATCACGTCCGCCTCCAACAGGGGTCGAAGCATCATGACGCCTGTTAGCAGGCTGTCGCAAAAAGGACCGCCCTCGCCCCTTCGCGCCGGAGGCCTCGCGCCAGCGCCCCGGCCGAGGGTGTGGGCTGGCTGCGCTCATCCAAGGCCGGCCCCATCGTCCCCCTTGACTCTTGCGCTCTTCAAGCGTTTGATGCCGCCCACGGAGGGATGCTTGACGGTTCACTGGTGGGTCGTGGCGATCGCGCACGGGGCGCCCGTACCGGGGCTCGCGCTGCCACCCGAAGAAGCGTGCCTTGAATTGACGGTAGAGGTCGACGCCACCGAACTCGGCGACGAAGGCATGGTCGGCGGGCGCGGCCTCAGCCTGGACCAGATCCGGGGAACGCTGCGCTCGTTCCTGCCCATCCTCGAGCGGTGCGTCCACAAAGACCACCTCCCCGCCGGCACGTTGCAGGTCGAGGTGGTCGTCGGCTGTTCGGGGCGCGTGTCAACCACAACCCCTTTGGATGGCCCCGCTTGGGACCCCACCATCTCGTCCTGCGTCACCGACACCCTCGCCTTCGCCGACTTCCCGGCCCACGACCTGCCCGATGGCGCCACGTTCCTGCTCCCCGTTCGCTTCGGCGACGGCAAAGGCACGGGACAACCCCCTCCCCCCGAGGCGACGGCCGGCAACCTGACGCGCGACTGGCTCAGCGATCAGAAAGGGCCCATCGACGCGGTCGCTGCCGCTGATCTGGCGCGCATGTCCGAGGCGGAGCGAAAGTTCGCCAAGGAGCAGGCAGAACGCGAGGCCCGCAAGGCGGCTTCGGCCGCCGCCGAGCAAGCGCGGATCGCCGCAGTCGAGGCCAAGGCCGCTGAGGCGGCTGCCGCGGCTGCCGCCGACGATGCCGCCGCCCTCGAACGGGCGAAGGCCCTCGCGGCCATGCGCCCGCGGACCGAGACAGCGCCGTCGACGGCACCCCCGGTGGTGCGCACGCTGCCGATCTCCAAAGGAAGCGCTGACGTCGACCCACCGCCGCCGGCCCCCGCTCCAGCGCCTGTGGCCCCTGCGCTCGCCGCGCCGGCACCCGCACAAGCCGCCGTCCTTGCGGCCCCTGCGCCCGCTGCCCCGGTCGTCGCGTCCACCCCGGCCACCAGCGGCCGCGTCATCGTCGTCCCGACCGAGGGAACACCGTCTGCTTCACGGGTCACCCCCACGATGCCGACGACGACCGCGATCGACCTGACGGGCATGATGGAAGTCCGCGTCTTGTCCACCCGCAAGCCGCCTCCGCGCCCCGTCGTGGGCGCTTGGCGTGCCCCCGATGTCGCCCCTTTGGCACCCGGCGAAAATGCAGCGGCCGCCGAGGACGCGTGCCTCGGCCGCGGCGAGGCCTGCTGGCGAACCGGCTCGCTGGCCTCCGGCGACCCCAAGGCCGCCGACCTGTTTGCGGCGGGCTGTGCGGTGGGCGACGTGGCGTCGTGCGTCGGACACGCGCGCCTGACGACCGAACGCCGCGCCGGACTCGAACCCTCCTGCGCAAGCCCGAGCCTGGCCCTGGCGTGTGAGGCGACCCTCGATCCACTGGCCTGTGCCGGGTGGGGCGAGGTCGTCAACGACCCCGCAGCCAGCTGCTACGCGCCCACGAAGGGTCGCGTCGCGCTCCAGGCGGCATGCACGAGCGCGGCCAGCCCTGCGACCCCCTGCCGCCTGCTCGCTGCCGCCTACGAACAGGGTCTTGGCGTCGACCGGGACCGTACGCAGGCCGCCCGCCTCTACGGCTGGGCGTGCGAAGGTGGCGACGGTGCCGCCTGCGCTCGCCGCGGCGACCTCCTCTCCAAAGGCGTCGGCGTGAAACGTGACGACAACGCCGCCCTCGCTGCGCTCGAGCGCGGGTGCACATTGGGAGCCGTCCAGGCCTGCATCACCGGTGGCCAGATCTTCGACGCCGGCACCAACCTTCGCCGCGACGGCGGCCGGGCCGCCGACCTCTACCGACGCGCCTGTGACGCAGGCAGCGCCCTCGGCTGCCACGGTTTGGGCGCCGTCCTCGTGACCGGTGGCGCCAACGGACCGGACCTCGCGGGTGCCCGCGACGCCTACCAGCGCGCCTGGGCGGACGGTCACGTCCCTGCGGGAACCCGCCTGGCGGGCATGTTGTGGCGAGGTGAAGGCGGCGCGAAGGACAAGAAGACGGCCAAAGGCGTCTGTCAGGCCGCATGCAGCGCCGGCGATCCCGCCGCATGCGCGGGGCCGGCCGCGCTCTGATGCCTCTACGCTAGCCGGATCGGCGCAGGCCGATCGCGACCCAAGCCGGGCCTGCGACGAAAAGCCCGATGAAGGGCAGCGTCAGCCAATCTCCCGCCGCGACCACCGCGGGAATGGCCGTCGCCGCCCCCGCGGCAAGCAGGCCTTCCACGAGCCCGCGCCCGGCCGTCGCCCGGTAGGCCGCAGGCCCATCTCCTCGTTTGGGCGTCCTCGCAAACGGCGTCGGCCAGCGGCGAAACGCGGCCCACACCGCGACCGATTGCGACGCCGCGATGCCAATGCCGAGCGCAAACGCCAATGGGATGTCCGACATGCGAGCGCTCCGGGACCCGCGGGACGCAAATGTGTACCAAAGGGCGAACGGCGCCAACGTGGCCCCGAAAAGCACGAAGTCCAACATCGCGAGCACGCCCGAGGGGTCGTCCAACCGCGCCCGAACCGCCCAGGGCAGAAGCGCCGTAAGTGCGACCATCAACGGCCAACTGAGCGGCGCCAGAAGGTGGTGCGCCGCCTCAGCTTTGACCGCAAGGGGGACGGGCGCCCGCAACAGCCGCGGGAGCAACGAACGCGCGACCTGCAACGTCCCCTGGGCCCAGCGACGTTGCTGCTGCGCAAACGACGCCATGTCCGCGGGAAGTTCGGCCGGGACGATGACGTCCTCCAGATACACGAAGCGCCACCCGCCCAGCCACGCCCGGTAGGACAGGTCCATGTCTTCGACGAGCGTTCCGGCCTGCCAACCGCCCGACGACTCGATGGCCTGACGGCGCCAAATGCCCGCTGTGCCGTTGAAGTTGAACCACAACCCCATGGCCTGACGGGCGGGCTGCTCGAGGCGAAAGTGGCCGTCCAGGAGCAGCGCCTGGGCCCGAGTCAGGGCCGTGGCATGCGATAGGTGTCCCCAAGAGGCCTGCACGCAGGCCACGCCGGGCCGCAGATGGGGGACGGTTCGACGAAGGAAGTCGGCCGGCGGCACGAAGTCGGCGTCAAAGATGGCGACGACGTCGCCGTCCGCTCGCGCCAAGCCCGCCGCGAGTGCGCCCGCCTTGAAGCCCGCACGGTCGCTTCGGTGCAAAAGCTGGGCGTTCCAGCCGGCGGCAACGAGACGAGCGACACCGGCCGCCGCACGCTCGGTGGTCGCGTCCCGGGAGTCGTCCAACACCTGGATGGTCGCCCGCTGTTTCGGCCAGTCCAGGCGGCCAACGGCGTCGAGCAATCGGTCGACGACCGCCACCTCCTCGAAGATGGGGAGCTGGACGGTGACATGGGGCAACTCATCCAACGCCGGAGGGGCCTCGACGCCCGGCCGCCCAAGGTAGCCACGCAGCAGAACGAGTCGTTGCAGACCCGAGACGCTGAGCGCCCCGAGGCAGGAAACGTAGGCGAGCAGCGCGAGGTCGAGGGGGTCCAAGAGGGGCCTTGATCGAGGGCGCCGGCAGGTTATCTGGCGCGACCTCGGATCTCACTCCCTTCCCAAGGGGGCGGTCATGTGCCGCCCCCTTTTTTTATGCCATGGACCCGGTCGCCCTCCAACAGCGCGTACGAACCATCGCTGAGCCGATCGCCATCGCGCTCGGCTACGAGCTCGTCGCCGTCGAGTGGCTTGGCCGGACCCTGCGCCTGAGCATCGACGGCCCGAACGGGATCTCGGCCGACGATTGCGCCCGCTACAGCGAATACGTTTCGCCTGCCCTCGATGAAGCCGACCCCATCGTCGGCGCCTGGCATCTCGAGGTTTCGTCCCCGGGCATCGACCGGCCGCTCCAGCGCGCGGCCGATTTCCAGCGGTTCACGGGCTACAAAGCCCGTCTTCGGCTGGCCGACCGTCGCCGTGTCACCGGACGCCTCGGGGGCATGGTCGACGACGACATCAAGATTCAGCCTGAAAAGGGTGAGGCGTTGGTGGTGCCGCGCACGAGCTTGCTCTCGGCCCATCTCGTCCTGACCCTGGAAGAGTACGTCAACTTGCGGGAGGTCCCCGGTGATCAGTGAAATGGAAGAGCTCATCGACGCGATTCGTCGGGAGAAGAACATCCCGCGGGACATCGTCGTCGAGATCATCGAAAGCGCGATGGTGGCGGCCGCTCGCAAGCGGTACGGCATGACGCGCGACATCGAAGCCGAGTACAATGAAGACCTTGGCGACGTGGAGCTCTACGAGTTCCGCACGGTCTGCGAAGAAGTCGAGGACCCGGACCTCGAGCTCACGCTCGACGAAGGCCGGGGCCTCGACCCCGAGTGCCAGATCGGCGACTCGCTTGGCCAGAAGATGAACCTCGGCGAGCTCGGCCGCATCGCCGCTCAGACCGCCAAGCAGGTCGTCATCCAGAAGATTCGGGACGCCGAGCGCGAGCTCACGTTCAATGAGTTCAAGGACCGCAAGGGCGAGCTCATCACTGGCATCGTGCGGCGCTTCGAGAAGGGCAACATCATCGTCGACCTCAACCGCGCCGAGGCCATTTTGCCCCGCCGCGAGCAGGTGCCGACCGAGACGTACCGCCCCGGCGATCGCATCCAGGCCTACGTGCTGGACATCACCCGGGCGACGCGCCAGCCGCAGGTCGTCCTGTCCCGTACCCATCCCGGCCTGCTGATGAAGCTGTTCGAAATGGAAGTGCCGGAGATCTACGAAGGCATCGTCACGATCGAGGCGTGCGCCCGCGAGCCGGGCCACCGCGCCAAGATCGCCGTCTCGTCGTCCGATGGCGACGTCGACCCGGTCGGCGCGTGCGTCGGTCTCAAGGGCAGCCGAGTCCAGGCCGTCGTCGGCGAGCTTCGCGGCGAAGCCATCGACATCATCCCCTGGCACCCGGACCCCGCGCGCTTCATCGTCTACGCGATCGCGCCGGCCATGGTCAGCCGCGTGTACATCGACGAGGGCTCGCACACGATGGAGCTCGTCGTCGGCGACGACCAGCTCGCCAAGGCCATCGGCCGCCGTGGCCAGAACGTCCGCCTCGCCGCCCAGCTCACGGGCTGGCGCGTCGACATCTACTCGGAGTCCAAGCACGCCGAGCGCCTCGAGAAGGCCCGCGAGCAGATCGCGCGCATCGAAGGCCTCAGCGAGGCCACGGTGGACGCGCTCGTCCGCAGCGGCTTCCAAAGCGTCCAGGAATTGGCCGACGCTGACGCCGGCGAAATTGCCGACATCCTTGGGGTCGCAGCCGAACAGGGCGCGGCGGTGGTGGACTCCGCCGATCGCCTCATCGGGGCGCTCATCGAAGAGGAGGCGCGAGCCCGCAAGGGTTCCGAGTAGCGAATGGCCCGACCGGAACGCACCTGCGTCGCCTGTCGGGCCACGACGGAGGCTGACGACCTCGTCCGCCTCGCCCGTTCTCCCGACGGCGAACGCGTAGTGGACCTCCGCGGCAACCTTCCGGGCCGCGGGGCCTGGATCCACCCGCGCCGGGAATGCGTCGCCGAGGTCGTCAAGCGCCCCGACCGCCTGCGCCGGGCCCTCGACGTCGATTCCGCTGGACTCGCGGAGGACCTCGACCGCCACCTGCACGCCGCGTTGGGCGACGGCCTCTCTCAGGCCGCGGCCGCCGGCGCGCTCGTCGGCGGGGCCTTCGTATTGGAGGAGGCGCTTCGCGAGGGCCGGATCCTCGCCCTGATCGCAGCCCAAGACGCGGCCGACCGCTCGATCAAGGCCGCGCGGGCGCTCGGCCCTGAGCTGCCCTTCCTTCGCATCCCGCTCGACCGCGAGGCCCTCGGGCGGCGTATCGGCCGCGGGGATCGGGCCCTCGTCGGCGTGCTCGCGTCCCGGGCCGCAAACCACCTCCTCCGCCAGTTGCGTCGGCTGGTCGACCTCGGTTAGCGCGGCCCCTCACCGCAGCCCGCGATCGCCACCGCGTGTGGGCCTGCGGGCTCGCCGCGGCCCATGCGCGCTTGCCTCGCCACGAGGCCAAGGGAATCCATGTCGAAAAAGGACATCCTCGAACGGCTCGTCCGGGCGCCAGAGTCGGGCCCGCGCGTCATCCGACGAGAGCCGGAACTCGAGTCCGCCGCCGCCGCGCGCGCCCTTCCGCCAGGCGACCAAGTCACGACCCGCGTCGCCGGTGGCGTCGTCCGCCGTCGCCCAGCGAACGAAGTGCCCGTGGAGGCGCCCAAAGTCGTCGTCCGCCGCAAGGCGGTCGAGCTCGACCCCATCGAACGCCCGGTCGTGATCGACGCCGCCCAGGTCGCCGCACCTCCGGCCGCGGTCGAGCGCACCACGGCCCCCAACGAGGTCGAGGCGCCGGCTGTAATGCCGCGAGAAACGGCTCCCGCCGCCACGGTCGAAGCCGCGCCTCCCGCCGCCCAGCCCACACCCCGCCCCGCGGAAGCCCGCGCTGCGGCCCCCGAGGCCACAGCCGCCGCCAACACAGGTGAGGCCCCTCGTGCGGAGCCCGTTGCGGCCCGTCCGGCCGACCCGGTCCGTGCCGTGCCCCCGCTTGCGCCCACGCCTCCGCCGTCTGGCCGACCCACCGAGCCCCGCTACGCGGGTCTTGGTCGTGCCGTCGTCCAGCCGCCCCCCGGCTACGACCCCACGAACCCCATGGCTGGGCGCCCGCCCCCTGGCCCGCCCCGCCGCCGGGTCGAACAGGCCGCTCCCGTGTACCCAGCCGCCGGCCAAGATCGCCGCGGACCGCGCCGCACGCACCGGATGCCCGACGCCGAATTGGCCCTGCTGCAGCGCAGCGGCCGCGGCCGTCCCCGCCGGAAGGTCGCCGGTCCGCCCGGCAAGGGTAGCCCCGCACCGAAGGCCAGCAAGCGCAAGGTGCGCGTCGACGGGGTCATCTCCGTCGGCCAGCTGGCCCACGAGTTGGGCGTCAAGGCCCCCCAGATCATCCGTCAGCTCATGGGCCTCGGTCGCATGGCGACGATCAACGAGATGCTCGACGTCGACACCGCCTCCATCGTATGCGCGGAGTTCGAGTACGAAGTGGAGAACGTCGGCTTCACGGAAACCGAGTACCTGCAACACGTCGGCGACGCGGCGGAAGAAGACGGCCAGGGCAATCGCCCGCCCGTCGTCGCCATCATGGGCCACGGCGACCACGGCAAGACCACGCTGCTCGACGCGATCCGCAAGGCGCGCGTCGCGGCTGGCGAGTCCGGTGGCAACACCAAGCACATCGGCGCCTACCAGGTCGAGATCAACGACCAGAAGATCACGTTCCTGGACACGCCGGGCCACGAAGCGTTTTCGGCCATGCGCGCGCGCGGCGCCAGCATCACGGACATCGTCGTCCTCGTGGTCGCCGCCGACGACGGCGTGCAGCCCCAGACGCTCGAGGCCATTCACCACGCGAAGGCCGCTGGCGTCCCCATCGTCGTCGCCGTCAACAAGATGGACAAGCCGGGCGCCAACCCCGACGCCATCAAGCAGCGGCTCGCCGAACACGACTTGAACCCCGAAGAATGGGGCGGCGACACGATGTACGCCGCCGTTTCGGCGCTCAAACAGACGGGCCTCGACGGCCTCCTCGAGACCATCCTGCTCCAGGCGGAAGTTCTGGAACTCCGCGCCAACGCGGACCGCCACGCCGAGGGCATGGTGATCGAGGCCAAGATGGAGCGCGGCCGTGGCGCCGTTGCCACCGTCCTCGTCCAGAAGGGTACCCTCAAGCGCGGTGACCACGTCGTCCTTGGATCGGCCTTCGGCCGCGTCCGCGCCATGCTCGACCACCACGGCAAGCCGCTCGAAGAAGCCGGCCCGTCCACGCCCGTCGAATTGTTCGGCCTTTCGGACCTCCCTGAAGTGGGCGATTCCCTGGCCGTCGTCGCGAACGAGAAGAACGCCCGCACGCTCGCTGAGCACCGCGCCGAATCGAAGCGCGCGGCGGCCATGGCCCACCATCGCAGGCGCACGGCCGAGGACATCTACGCGCACGCAAGCGAGGCGGCGCGCAAGACCCAGTACCTGATCCTCAAGGCCGACGTCGGTGGCACCCTCCAGGCAATCAAGGCCGCCGTCGAGAAGATCGAGGTCGACGGCACCGAGATTCGCATCCTGCACCATGCCGTGGGGGACATCAGCGAGTCCGACGTCAACTTGGCCGCCAGCAACGGAGCCCTGCTCCTCGGCTTCAAGGTCGCGGTCGACGCACGCGCGCGCCAGTCTGCCTCAGAGCAGGGTGTCGAGCCCGTCATCTACGAAGTGATCTACGAGCTCCTCGACCAAATCGAGCGCCGCCTCAAGGGCCTGCTCGACCCGACCTACACGTTCGTTCGGCAGGGCACGGTTGAAGTCCGCGTCCTCTTCCGCATCGGCAAGGTTGGCGTCGTGGCCGGCTGCTACGTCCAAGACGGCAAAGTGGCCCGCAGCCACACCGTCAAAGTCGTTCGCAACGGCAAGACGATGTGGGAAGGCCGCGTCGACAGCGTCAAGCGCTTCAAGGAAGACGTCCGCGAGGTTGGCACCGGCTTCGAGTGCGGCGTTGCGCTGGATGGATTCGACGAAATCGAAGTTGGCGACACCCTCGAGACCTACGCGCGCGAGCAGGTCACCGTCGAGTAGCGGACGGCGGCGATGGGCGGCGCGCCCGTCGTCAGCTGCCAAGCTCCACGAGAACCGGGACCCCCGTCTCGACATTGGCGGACGCCAGCGCATCCTCCACGACGGTGCGTTGGGCATCGACGGCCGCGCGGTCGTCGCCCCAGGCCACAAGCACGCGCCAAGTGCGTTCCCCTTGGCGCAATTCGAGCACGCTCGCCGCGCTGAGGCCGGCTGCGCGCAGATGGTCGCGCAGCGCTCCCGAAGAGGACGAAGCCGGAAAGCGCCCCGCTTCCCAAGCAAAGCGGGCGGCCGGGGGCGGATCGCCCGATACATCGGGCGCTGGTCCCGGCGGAACCTGTTCGCGCGTCGGGTCCTCGGCAGCCAATCCGATCGGCCCCGCATCGCCGGAAGCGCCCCCGCGCAAGGCCGTCGGGTACGACAAGCTACTCGCACCATCGTCCGTCGCCCGCCCGGCCTCGATGCGGCCAAGCAAGTCGACGACCTCGCGATCGGCCGCACCCGCCGTCAGCGCGACCGGGTCTCCGCCGCGCGCCCGTTCAGCGGCTTCGCCCATGCGCCAGCCAACGGAGAAGCTGGCCAGCGCCGCCATTCCGGCGGCCACCGCGATGGCGATCGCGGTCGCGCGAGAGACCCGAAAATCCCGTCCCCAACGGCGAAGTGCGTCGGCCATCTCGCCTCCGGTTCGCGTCTACCACGGTGACGACCTCAGTTGGCCACTTGACCGTCGGGCCCGACACGATCGGCAAGGGCGCTGAGCGAAGCCGCCACCTTGATCGAGACGAAGGCAACGGCTGTGGGCCGCTGCCCAATGTTGACGCCGACGCGATCGATCTCCAGTTGATCCATCTCGTCCGTCAGATCCTCCGGATTCTCGGCCCAGGCCGACAAGGATCGGGCAATGCGCAGATCGTCGAAGACCAAGAGGATGGGCCGCAGTGCCGGCCAAAGGGGCACACCATGGCCCACCAACACGCGCACAAGTTCCAGGCGCAACCCGTCTCCATTGGCCGCCTGTTTGGACACCGCCTCAACGAGACCGTCAGCCTCGGAAAGCTCACAGTGTCGCGCCAGCTGACGCAACCACCCCCCAGCCGCCATCATGTGAACAGGCCGCGACAGACGTCGCAGTCGCTGGGCGTTGCTCAGCCGTTCGAAATCCGGGACGGCTTCGAATGCAGCGCCCCGAATCGGGCGCAAGTCCGCCATTTCTTGGAGCACGTCAAATTCGGCCGCGTCCGGCCAACGGCCCACGTGCTCGAACCACCAGGACACGAGGATGGCGCTTTCCGGCGTGGTCGCACTGCGCAGGCGTTCGGGGTCCATAGGCGCGGGCCATGCCGGAAGGCGCCGGTAGTAGGACGCCGCCAACGCAAGTCGGACGGCGAACGCGATGCCGTCCTCGGACCGCGGCGTCCGCTGCAGCAGCTCCGACATGCGGCCCGTGAGGCGCCGAATGGAGTCGGCCTCTCTGTCCCGCTCAAGCCCGTTGGGATCGGAGGCATGGAGCTCCTGCCAGTAGGTCCCCGCCCCCTCGACGACACGCTCTCGTCGTTCACCGCCAAAGCTGTCGCCTGGAACAATGCGGTCCGCCAGGCGGCGGACATCGGCACCTGACAGCCGCCTCAACACGACGGGCGCGTGCGAGAAGAACTTCTCTTCGAACATCTCATGCAGCCGCCCGGCGCTGCTTGGTCCCAACGACGCCAACCGGTCGACCGCGGCTTGCTCGCGCGCGGCCCGCGTCCCGCCGGAGCTTCCGATCTCGCCTTCGATGAGGGCGATCATCGTCGACCGCAACTCTGGCAACTCCACCACGGCCGGGTCGAAGACCTTGTGCCGAAGCACGTTCTCAACGTACGAAATGACGACGACGACGCCGGGATGCGCCAACATCCGCGGAGCCAACGTCAAGAACCGCTGGGCGGCAAGCGGCTCGCAGCGATCGATCTCGTCGAGCACCAGGACGAGCGGCCCTCCCGTTCGCAACATCTCCCGACCAATTCTCTCGACCGCGTTCCGCCAGCGGGCGGGGGGAATGGCGACACCGCCCTCAATCGGCCCCACACTCCACTTCGACGGCACCACGGTGGCCGCGAGTCGCGCGAGGAGCAACCGTACGATGGGCAGCCCCGATCGCGCTCGCTCCCGTAGAATGCCGTCCGCGACCATCTGTTCGACGACCGCCAAATCAGTGGCGTCCGCCTGCAGCGACCAACAATCGACGCGGACGACCGCCGAGGGCCGGCCCTGCACCCTCGGCGGCGACGCCGACAGGTGGTCGAGCAGCAGACTCTTCCCGGCCCCCTATCGTGCGCGCAGCGCCACGATGCCCCCGGTTTCCGCCAGTTTGTCGACGGCCCGACCGATTTCGAACAAGGCAATTTCCTGCCCGCTCGTCAGGGAGTGCTCCGGCTCCGTACGCTTGCCTCCGCGAGTGCTGAACTGCACCCACAGGCGATGCGCGCGCCCAAGGCCGAGTGCGACCGGCACCGCGGCCACAAGGGCGGCGACGACGCCCACGCCCATCCAGGTTTCGAGCCGCCCCGCCGCGATGGCGAGCAGGCCCACCCAAATGGCCACGGCGGCCAAGTTTGGGCGCCAGAGCAGCGCGCCGGCCGCCACCAAACCAAGGCCCAACCAGGCCAACGCCCGAACACCATGAAGACCTGGCAATTGGAAGATCAGCCCGTCCCTGGCAAGGCGTTTCGAATCGGCTCCGAGCACGTCCGGGCAGCCCACCACCGCACAGGCGAGCGTCTCTTCCGTTGGCGTCACGCCGTACCCCGCCAACATCCGCTTCAAGATCGGCACGCAACCGTGCCCCGTGCAGCCCTCCCTTTTCGAGACCGCCGGGGCATCGATATCGGCGAACCAGCCTCGCAGTTCCGACGCCGGCATGAGCGCCTGATCGCCCCGCCAACTCGAGCAGAAGAACTCCGTGTTGACGGCAATACAGGCACCGGGACTGCCACCCCGCACGGTCGTGAAGAAAAACTGGTCGGGCGGAAACAGGCCCAACAAGATCGCCGCGACCACCGTGACCAAGCTCCAACCGAAGGTGCGACGGCGCGAACCTTTGGCTCGGAGGTGTCCGTCCTCGATGGCCGCAACTCGCCATGCCTCCAAAGTGGCTCGGATCTTGTCGTTCGCTGGAGTTGGGAGCGCCACAAAACTCGGTAGTTCAGGCCCGTCGGCGCCGCCAAAGGTCGACGAGGACGACGCCAACGGCGGGCCCCCAGGTCACCCACCACAGCCATGGCGGCTCTGACCAGTTGCTACCCCGCAACGTCGACAACACGGCGTAGCTGCCCATCAGGAACACGCTGGCCCGAACGACCACGCCCCGCCCCCACGCCAGATCGGGGAGAACCGCCCAAACCACATACCAGGGATGAACGACGGGCGACGTCACGACAAACAGCGTCCCCAACCAGCGCCAGGCGGCGGTCGGCGATTTCCCCAACGCGCCAAGTGCGCCACCCGCAGCGATGGCCCACACGAGGCCGCGGGCAACGCGTTCGCCCCACGCTGCGGCCAAAGGGCGAAACAACAACCCATTGAATGACCAGTGGTGGGCAAACACCGAAAGGCTGTCGCTGAGGCCCGCGCTGTTCCAGACGGGAAGCGCGAGCCAGGCCCCTCCGACGACGGCGGCGGCGAACCCCGCCGCTCCTCGCAAGCCGACGGAGCGTAGCAACGAGGGAATCAAGACCACGGGAAACACCTTAAGGCCGGCCCCCACCACGGCCCAACCCGCCCCCACCCGTGACGTCACGGCGAGGACCGCGAACGGGAGGGCCACCAGGTCCAGGTGGGCGCCATGTGCGGATTCGACGACCCCAAACGGCAACATGGCCCAAGCGGTACCAACTTTGGGCGACACCCTGCGGTGCAACAGGGCAACCGTCAGCACGTCGGCAGCTACCGTCGCCATGCGCGCCGACCCGAGAGTGCCGCCGAGGCCATCGAGCAAGCGGAACCAGCCGAGGGCGTAGGGCGGGTAGATCGAGCCCATTTCGGGGTGGTTGACGCGTGCGGCCAACGCCGAATCGAGGTGAGCGAGCATCTCGGGAGGCGATGCGAAGGGGTCCAAGCCCGCGTTGAGCACCTTGCCCTCCCACAACAGGCGCCAGACGTCGTCGCTGAGATGGGGCGGGCCCGTGGTCCAGACGGCGCGCAACACGAGCGCGACCCCCACCGTCCAACCCATCGACAGCGCCGTGGGCCGGGCCAGCGCTGCGACACCCCAAATGACGAGCCAGGGGGCGGCCCACGCCGCATCCGCGCGAACGCCCGCAGACGCCACGAGCACGGCGGGGACGACCGCGAGGATCCCCACCATGACGACGTGACTGGCCGCCTTCGCATCCACTTGACATCCCCTGACGCGGGGCCTTACGGCGCCCACCTGCCAACCCCCACGAGGTACCGCATGCGCGCCTTCATCGCCGCTTTCGTTGTGGCCACCGCTCTCTCCGGCTGCCGCAAGAAGCCTCCAGCCCCTCCCCCCGCGCCACCGAGCGTCGAAACGCGCCTCCAAGTGATTTCGCTTGCGCCCGCAGCCATTGAGCCCGACCTGCCGGTTTCGGCCAAACTGTACGGCAGCGATTTCCAATCGGGGGCCACGGTGTCGTTCAACGGGCCAACCTCCCGCACGGGGTCGGACGTCCGCCTCGTCGACGGGAACACGTTGGCTCTCGCCGTTCCGGCCCTGCCGGTTGGGACCTACGACGTCGTCGTCGCCAACCCCGATGGCGAGTCGGCCACGCTTCGCAGCGGCCTCATCGTCCGCCGCGCTGAGTTGTCCTGCCGGGTCGCCCGCGTGAATTTCGCGTACGACGCGTCGAGCATCGACTCTGGCGCCCGCTCGATCCTCGATGGCCACATGGCCTGCTGGCAGTCGGCGAGCGGCAACATCCGCATCGAGGGACACGCCGACGAGCGCGGAACGACCGAGTACAACCTCGCGCTTGGCCAGCGTCGCGCCGACGCCGTCAAATCCCACCTTACCCGCGCCGGAATTCCAGCGAACCGCGTGGGCACGGTCTCCTACGGTGAGGAACGTCCGGTCGACGGCGGCCAAAACGAGTCCGCCTGGGCCGCCAATCGCCGCGCCGACCTGTCGATTCAGGAATGACATCGCTGCTGTCGATGCTCTCCGCGTGCGCCATCCTCCAGCAAGGAGCGCGCGGGGACCTCTACAACACGATGGCCTTGGCCCAGGCCCGCGTCGCCCAGGCCGAGGGGGCCGTCGCCGCCTACGACGCCCGTCTGGACGCCCTCGAAGAGGCGCTGCGCGCTCAGAATCAGAACGCGGCCAGCAAGCTCGAGAGCCTGGATCAAGTGGCGGCAGAGGTCACGCGACTTCGGGGCGAACTCGAAGTCGTGCGCTTCGAATTGACGGAGCTGAATCGCACCGTCACGACGCAGCAGACCGGTTCCGAGCGCCGTCTCCTCCACGCCGAAGCGCGCCTGCGCCAGGTCGAGGGCTTCCTCAACATCCGTCCGCCACCTCCGCCCACCGACGCGGAAATGGGACTTGCGAGTACGCCTGGCGCACCCATCGAGTCGCCTACGCCACCACCCGACCCCACGCCGAGCGCGCCCCCGACGGTCGCCGGTAAGCTAGCTCTGGCGCGAGAACACCTCGACGCCGGCCGGCCGGCCGTGGCCCGGGCGCTCCTTGAGCGGGCGCTGACGGACCACCCCGAGGCGATGGAAATCGACGAAATCAGGTACCGGATCGGGGAGGCCTGGCAATCGGAGGGCAATCCCAAGGCGGCCGCGAAGGCCTGGCAGCAGGTCGTCGACCAACATCCCAAGTCGAATTGGAGTTGCTGGTCGCTCTATCGAATCGGAACGTGCTTCGAGCAACTCGGGCAGGCCGAGGGTGCGAAGGCCTTTTTCGCCGGCGCGACCGAGGGCCGTTGTGCGAAGTCCGACGCTGCCAAAGAGGCGAAGAAAAAGCTCTGAGCTGCGGCGCTGCGCTCCGTCATTGCGGGCAGGGCGCGACGGCCTCCCAGGGGCAGTGCGGCGTCACCTGGGCCCGGTAAACGGCGTCCGCCGGGTCCACGAAGCGCATCGACCAGAGGACGTCCTCGCCCCCGGCGTCGACCACTTGGATTTCTGACCGCTCGTCCGGGTCGATGCCAAGGCAGTTCTGGCAATGGCCCCGCGCGACGAGGACCTCGGCGTCCGAGACCCGGTCCACGTCGCCCCAAAGGGGCGTGTACCAGTCGGCGGGCCCGCCATCGAAAACCCAAATTGGCGTTGCGGTTCGGCCGTCCAGGTCGACGACCATCTCAACGACACGGGACGCCTTCGCGCCGGCCCGACCGACGCCGTTGTCGTAGACCAGCACGTGCAGGCCGTCGTCCTCCGTCCAGTAGTCCGGGCCGTGCTGGTCGTAGAACCAGGCCTCCGGCGCCAATTCGTTCCCACCGGCGCCCACGAGCGCGACGTCGCCGTCGACGCCCAAGACGTGGGTCAGTTCCCCCTCTTGGATGCGAATCAGCGCGTTGAACGACTTGAGGCTGACCCAGAGCGCGCGCCCCCACGCATCGTCGACCCAAGCCATCGCGTTGGCGTGCCAGACGTCCGACCCATCAGTCGGCACCTTCGCGGCCAACGTCCTCGCATCCACCGCCCATTGGGCGTCAAAGGCGACGGCCTCGGACCCATCGGCCCGCAGTTCGACGACCTGAAATCCGAGGTACTCGACGCCGTCGAGCAGGACCGGCGCCTCACGAAGCGCCGTCGTCACCGAGGTCGTCTCGTCGTAGGCGGCATCGTGGTGGTAGTTCCCCACCGTCGACGGTGCCGATGTCCACACGGGTCGGCCGTCCACCGCAAGGCGCGTCACCTCGGTCAACTGGCCCCCGCCAACGAGCACCTCGCCAGACGCCCAGGCCAACTCGACACCGATGTCGGAAGAGACGCTGGCGGCATCGAGGGCCCGGACCCATCGTGGCCGGCCTTGGCCGTCGACCACGAACGCGCGATGCGGGCCATCGACCTCGCGCAACGTGTGGTTGAAGGTCACCCATCCTGCGTCGTAGCCGGCGGCCTCGGTGACAAATGTGACCGGTGACGCGCCGATGAGCACGGGCCCGTCGACCTCCAATTCGCCAAGCGGCCCGTCTCGGTCCCCTCCAGCGGCCTGCAATGCACACGCCAGCGGCTCATCCGCAAGGAGACCGAACAGATCGAAGGTCGCCGACGTCGCCAACGGCGCGGCAACGGACAAGCTCTGATCGCCAAAGGTACAGGTCAGTTCGGTCGCCCACGCTGAGCTGAACTCGGCCACGACCCGCCTGGAAAGCAGTTGGTCGCCCACCTGTCCAACGGAGGCGAGCGACAACACGAGGTCCGACGGCGTCGCAAACGTCTCCGGTTCGGCGCACCCGACCCCCAAAGCCAGACCTGCCGCCCTCCCGAGGTGACCCAGGAGACGCCTCGACCCACTCGGCATCGCCGATGACCCCAACCCCTTGCACCGCCGGCCGGAAGATGCGCTACGTTGCGAGTGCTGGAGGACGCGACACCCGAGCCGGCACATGGTCCCCTCGTAAGCCTGTTTCAGGTCTTCGTCCCTCGCCGCGGCATGCATGCCCTTCTGTAAGGGTAGCGGGAAGCGGCGAAATGGAGCCCACCTTCTTTCGCGGAAGGGGGCAGTTGCCAGGCCGAACGGTTCGCCAGCACCGGCCCCCTCTTCGGAGGGGCGCCGGCCCCTTTGGGAGGCTCGATGCCCTTTTTGTTCGCTGCCGCAGCCTGGGCCCAATCGCCCACCCTGCCGGAGGAGTGGGTCGCGCTTGCACGCGAACGTGCCCTTCGGGGAGACTGGGAGGGCGTGGTCATCGCCGCGAACCACGCCACCGGCGCCTCGGCCCCTGTAGGGGACGACGCCGTCTGGCTGCTGGTCCACGCCGACGAGCAGCTCGGCCATCCCGACCGCGCGTTGGCGCGGGTTGACGGTCTCATCGCCGATTGGGACCAGGCGATTGCACCCGACGACCTCACCTTCCGACGCGCGGATCTGCTTTGGCAACTTGGCCGTTGGGCGGATGCCAGATTGGCGCTGGCCACCATCGATCATCCCGACGAACGTTCACCCCACGTCCGACTTCAGTTGAGCGTTCTGGACGCGCTCATCGTCCAGGGGTTGGGCGACCCCACGCTCGCGACGCGCAAGTTGGTGGAGGCGCTTGACGCCGCCGCTCCCGGCGACGCGCCGGAGTGGCAGGCCCGAGCCCATCGCGCACTCGTGGACATCGCCGTCATCCAGGCTGACGCGATGCCCCTCGGCGGAAGCGAACGGCGGCGCCGCCGCGCCATGGAAGGGCGCCAGGCCCTCCTATTGGCCGCGGCGGAACACCTCGCGCCCATCGTCACCCTTGAACGGACGCCCCATGGCCTCGCCGCAATCCTGCGGCTGACCCAAGGGCTCGCTTCCTTGGCCGACGCAGTGGAGGCGCAGGCGCCCCTGCCCGGTCGCAGCGACGCCAAAGACGCCGCCTACGCCGCCGCCTGCGCCCAACGCGCACGCGAACTTCGCCTGTACGCCGACCAACTCGCGGCCCGCGGCGAGGAGTTCGCGCTGCGCATGGCCTGGGAAGGCCCCGAAATCGGCGTCCTCCGCGACGCCCGTGCCTCGATCGCCGCGCGCATCGTCTCGCCCTGATTTCATTGACGCCGTCCCTGACGGCCTCGGGACGCCATCCGATGGATGGCATACCCCTTGCACCGGCCCCGCCTGAAGGTTCCATGTTTGCACTCGTTCTCGCCTGCACGAGCGACGATCTCAATCTCGTGTCCGACACCGACCCGCGCGAAACGGGCGGGCCCCCGACCACGGACCCGGCGGGCACGTCGACCACGATGTCCCTTCCGGGAGGCGCCCCCGCAGGCTGCATCCCTGGTGAGGCCACGACCATCGCGGACCCCACGGTCCCTTCCGCCGATCTCGACCACAGCGCTCAGTCCGTGTCCGACCAGGTGGTCGGCGCATGGAGCGGCAGCTTCGCCCATGTCACCTCGACCGATGCGTCGGCCACCCTCACGCCCACGGCGTGGTGGCTCGTGGAGCAGGTCGGCGTCGGCATGCCCGACGAGGACTGCCCGCCGTTCTACCGGATTGAGGCGACCATTGGGCTCTCGTCCGTAGATGACACCCTCCAAGAGACCTTTGCGGGCGTCATCGAGGAGCCGGCCTACGGAGGCATCACCGTGTTCGCGACGCAGCCGCTGGATTCCGTCGTCGGCACGTTGCGCCCTACGTTCGACACGATTGACTGGAGCATCGTGACCCAGGTCGTCACGGGGTCTATCGACGGGGCCGAGCTGAACGCCTCCATTCTCTGGTGGGGTGCCCCGGCAGCGCGGATGTCCACCGGCACCGCCACGGCGACGACCGGCACCGTGATGCCCTCTGGCGTCACCGAGACGGCTGGCAATTTGACGTTGCACCGCGGGGCTCCCTGAACGGCCGCGGTTAGCGCGTAGGGCCCGGGAGGCTTCCGTGGCCGGCATCAACTACCAGGATCGGATCCCAAACAACGTGGACCTTTCCAGCGACCCCCGCCTGCAGCGCGCGCTCGAGAAGTGGCAGCCCGCCTACCTCGACTGGTGGAACGACATGGGGCCCGACGGCTGGCAGGCCCACGACATCTACCTACGGACCGCGGTGTCCACGGACAAGGGCGGCTGGGCCCAATTCGGGTACGTCAAGATGCCAGACTACCGGTGGGGCATCTTCCTCGCCGACGCCGAGCAGGACCGGCGCATCGGCTTCGGCGACCACGCCGGCAAGCCCGTTTGGAACGAGGTGCCAGGCGAGTACCGCAACACCCTGCGCCGCATCATCGTCACTCAGGCCGACACGGAGCCGGCAAGCGTCGAACAGCAGCGCTGGCTCGGCCGCACGGCACCGTCTCTCTACGACATGCGGAACCTCTTCCAGGTGACCGTCGAGGAAGGCCGCC
>SXGS01086823.1_pt1 | contig 91697 bp, 87 predicted proteins | sample 3174681 | NCBI WGS metagenome assembly SXGS01 (sample SAMN11356861, study PRJNA531348) | freshwater metagenome | isolation source: freshwater sample F1-80 | place: China: Fuxian Lake, Yuxi | collected 2017-12-25 | reverse complement strand
TTGGCGCTCCCGCCGACCCGACGCCGGAGGTTGTAGTCGAAGCTGTCGTAGTTTCCTGAAACGTAGCCCGTCTCGATGTTTTTGATGCTTGGCGAGGAAATATCGCCGGACTCTGGCACGACTTGGATGCCCGACGGGAGCAGGCTCGCCTTGATTTCCAGCGATGTCTTTGCGTCGGGCCGAATTTCGGCCGTCAGGATGCCTGCTGCCGACCAGCTGTTGTAAACCGCCTGGGCCTCCGCTGCGTAGAGGCCGCCGTCGACGTAGTTGGACACCCGGTCGGCGTCGGCGCTCAGCTCGGCGCGGAACACGAGGTCGGGCGTAGCGAACCACGAGACCTTTCCAAAGGCCATTCCGGCTCGGGCCACCTGGGGCGGGCCTTCGCTGCCCTCGAAGAGCACCTCGCTCAGGGAGAGGTCGGCGCCGGCGAAGTACCAGAGCTTCTCTTGGATGAGGGGGCCCCCCGCCGTCAGGCTCAGCTCATTGCTGAGGAACTGGCGTTTCCGGTTCTCGACCTCCCGCCCAAGGTCGAGGTCCAGGATGGGGTAGGTGCCGGGCGACGCGTCGGTGCCAAGGTACCAGGCCGCCGAGCCATGATGTGTGTCGCCGCCCGACTTCGTGACGACGTTGACCGTCATGCCCGTCGCCTGACCGTACTCGGCCGGTGCGCCGTCCGTGTAGACCTGAATGCGGTCGATGGCGTCGAAATTGACGTTCGAGCTGAAGGTCTTCGTGGACGGGTCGCGGGTGGAGATGCCGTCGACGAGGAAGTTGTTGCCGTACTCGCCCTCACCACGGACCGACGGGTTGCCGCTGCCGCTGCCGCCTTCGACGGTGTCGACGCGGCCATAGACGCCTGGCAACATGTTGACGGCGTCCTGGTAGGAGCGGCCGACGGGCAAGTTCTGAAGTTGGACGGAGTCGAGTTCGGTGGAGATCGACGAACTCGTGGTGTCGACCACGGGCCGGACGTGGTTGACGACGACTTCGGTAGGCTGACCGGTGGGGACGAGTGCAGCGCTTGCCGTCGCCGTTTGGCCGATGCCGACGTCGACGCGGGCCGTCCAAGTTTCATGGCCTCCGAAGGCCACGGCGAGGTCATGGACGCCGATGGGGACGTCGAGGAAAGTGAAACGACCGTCGGCGTCGGAAACGGCGTTCCATTCGCCGGCGATCCGTGCACCCGACAACGTGACGGAGGCGCCAGGGACCGGCAGGCCTTCGGCATCGACGACTTGGCCGCGAATCTGGCCGGATTCGGCGGCGACGGCCACCTGGGCGACGGCGAGGAGAAGGTACGGCATCATGGCGTGGTCTCCGTGGCGGCCACGATCCGCAGCGGCAGAGGGACGTCGCAGTTGGTCCCGGAGTCCGTCGTGATTTCCACGCAGGGGGCCGGCCAGATGGGGTCGCCGTCGCGGTTCTGGAGCGTCAGCGTCCAGGTCCCAGGGAGGTTGGGCACGCCGAAATCGATCGTCGCCGTTCCGCAGACGGGGCTGGGGACGAGGTCGACCGGCGGCACCGCAGGGTCTTCGTTCGTGAGATGGACCACGACGTCGGCGGTCGACAGACTGCATCCGTAGATGGAAACGCGCGTGTTGGCTGGCGCATCGTAGGCCGACAGGCCGTCTACCGTGAACGCCGCAGGACAGGGCACGTAGTGGAACGCTTCGGACAGCGTCTGGATGTGCTCGCCGTCGATCACCGTCAGGTCGACCGGTCCGACGTTTCCGTTTGGCGGCGTGAGAATGTCGAATCGAAACCCGCGCTCGAGCGCGCCTGGCGCCGGAAGGACGGCCCCGAGCGCCGGTTGGAGGCCGAGGCGGGCGCGGACGTCCTCGGAGAATCCCCGGCCGGTCACGGCGACTTCGGTGCAGCCGTCCACGTAGCCGTAGATCGGCGAAACGAGGACGACATCGAAGGGATTGAGGCCGCAGGCGGCGAGAAATCCCCAGACGCTGGCAGCGGTCATGGCGCCTCCTTGGCCGAAAGACAACATAACTTCGTGGCCCTCATCGACGCTCGGGAACCGGAGCGGACGCCATGAGGCGAGCCAAGGCGTTCAAAGGGTCCTCTCCGTCGTAGATCGAGACCAGCGCCTCGATGAGCGGCAACTCGACGTCGACGGCTCGCGCTTGGGCGACGAGCGCAGTGGCGACCGCGCGCGGACCGGCCGTGCGGTCGCCCGCGGCCAACGCCGTTCCAGCTCTGTAGTTGGGATGGTCTGGCCGACTCTGAACGGCGACGAGGTCTCCGGTGCCCGCGAGTCCATGCAGGGTCGTAGGGTCGCCCCCGCGCGCCGAGATGAAGCGGCTCGCCTCCTCCAGCCCTCGCGCGAGGACGAGGCCGTGCAGGCCAACGCCCGCGCCCTTGAGCGATCCGACGACTCCGATGACGGTCGCGAGGACGGGTACGATGGCGCCGGCCAGCTGGACGCCTACGACGTCGCGGGACGGGTAGACCCGGTACCGAGTGCTGTGCAGCGCGGACACCGTGAGCGCACAAACCTCGTCGAATGCGCTGCCGACGACGCCGGCGCACAGCCCCCCATGGAGGATCTCGTGAACGGGCGCGGGGCCTGCGAGAGCACCGACGCGCACAGCCCCGCTGTTCGCCGTGACGATTTCGGTCAGCAACGCGCCCGTCGCGGGCTCCAGGCCGCGGCCGGCGACGACGACGCGATTGCCGGGCCCGGGGCGGGCGAGGCGCATCGCCTCGGCCGTGAGCGCTGCAGAGGTGGCCACCAACAGGAGGTCGCAGGCTTCGGACACGAGGTGGGGCTCGTTGGTCGACGGCAGAACGTGGGGGGGACGTTCGTCACGGTACCCGAGGTACGGTTCGTTGCCCGCTGCCGCCACCAGCCGCGCGAGCGCTTGCCCCCACGCGCCACCACCGAGAATACCGACCCGCATTGGCGTCGCTATCGCGAACACATCGTCATGACGGCTTCGTCACAGTGCCGTCACATGGGTTGCGCGGTCGAAAGTTAGCGCCGCCGGGCACGGGAGTGGCATGGCCGTCGATACGATGGGCGAGGCGCTGACCGCGCGGCACTCCCGCCAGCGCATGATGGTCGCCGTGCTCGCGACCGCGACGGCCCTGGCCGCCGTGCCGGCCCTTGGCATCTTCGGCCTGCTCGTGGCCCGCGGCGCACCCGCGTTGAGCTGGGAGTTCCTCACTGGCATGCCGCTTCGGGGCATGACCGAGGGCGGCATCTTGCCTGCGATTGCCGGGACGTTCTGGCTTGTTGGCGTGAGCCTCGCCGTGGCCGTCCCCGTGGGCGTCCTGTCGGGCATATTTCTGTCGGAGTACGCGGGTGAGGGCCGTGTCGCACGGAGCGTGGACCTCGCCATCGTCAACCTCGCCGGCGTCCCGAGCATCGTTCATGCCCTGTTCGGTCTCGGCGCCTTTGTGCTCTTCCTGGACCTCAACACGTCCATTCTCGCGGCGGGCATGACGCTCGGCATCATGACGCTGCCAGTGATCATCACGAGTACGAAAGCGAGCATGCAGGGGGTTCCCCACGCGTTCCGGTTGGCGTCCTGGAATCTCGGCGTCACGCGGTGGCAGACGATTCGTCACATCGTCCTGCCCAACGCGATGCCTGGCATTCTTACCGGCGTCATCCTGCAGGTGAGCCGCGCGGCGGGTGAAACGGCGCCCATCCTGTTCACGGGGGCGGCCTTCTACTTGCCGATTCTGCCGCGCAGCGTCGACGACCAGACCATGGCATTGTCGATGCACGTGTTTGCGTTGGTGACGCAGGTGCCTGGCGTGTCCGACGCCTTCAAATACGGCACGGCGCTCGTCCTCGTGGGATTCGTGCTGCTGTTCAACAGCTTCGCGATCGTCCTTCGGTCTCGCCTGCGTCGGAATCGCCGGTGGTGACCCAACCGCGCATCCGCTTCGCGGACCTTTCGCTCGCCTATGCGGGCAAGCCCGCGCTCAAGGGCGTGTCCTTCGACATTCAGCCCAACACGATCCATGCGATCATCGGACCGGCAGGGTCCGGCAAAAGTACGCTGCTGACGTGCATCAACCGATTGAGCGAGCTGTCTGCCCACGCCGTACAAGGCGGACGGGTGGAGTTGGACGGCGAGGACGTCCGGGGCCAGTCGGTCACCGAACTTCGCCGGCGCGTCGCCATGGTCCTGCCATTGCCTGTCGGCCTGCCCATGTCGGTGTACGACAACGTCGCTTTCGCTCCGCGCATGGCCGGGATGCCCAACGGGCCGGAACTCGACCAGCTCGTTCGCAGCTGCCTCGAGCGTTCCGCGCTTTGGGACGAGGTCTGCGACCGACTCGACATGTTGGGCACCCGACTCAGTGGCGGGCAGCAGCAACGACTCACCCTTGCGCGGGCGCTTTCGACGCGGCCCGACGTGTTGTGCCTCGACGAATTCAGCATCGCGATCGATCCCGTCACGACGATGCGCATCGAGGCTGTGCTGACGGAGCTTCGCAGCGAGATGACGATCGTTCTCGTGACGAACCTGCTCGCGCAGGCGCGCCGCATCGCATCGCGTACCGCCTTCCTCTTGGACGGCAGCCTCGTGGAGGAGAACACCACGGACGTCATCTTCGGGGGCGCGGCCGACGCGCGGACCCGCGACTACGTCTCGGGGGTCTTCGGATGAACGCCGTCGACGTCCGCGAACTGAGTTTGTGGTACGGGACTTTTCAGGCCCTCGACCGCGTCTCGATGTCGGTCAAGCTTGGCGAGATCGTCGCGCTGATTGGCCCGTCCGGCTGCGGAAAGAGCACGCTGCTCCGTTGCATGAACCGCATGAACGACATGCCGGGCGTCAGGATCACAGGTGGCCTCGACGTGGGTGGGTACAACGCGCTGTCGCCCCAAACGGACGTGTTGCAGCTGCGGCGCGATGTCGGCATGGTGTTCCAGCGCCCCAACCCCTTGCCGATGTCGGTGCGTGAAAACGTACTGTTCGGCCTCAAGCTGCACGCGCCAGCGACGTCGGCGGCCGACCGGGAGGTGGCCTTGGAGTCGGCCCTCCGCGAGGTTGCGCTTTGGGACCAGGTCAAAGACGCCCTCGACCGGCCCGGCGAGCACTTGTCGCTCGAAGGGCGCCAGAAGCTCTGCATTGCCAGACTGCTGCCGCTCAAGCCCCGGGTGTTGCTCATGGATGAGCCCTGTTCGGCGCTGGACCCCGAAGGCATCGCCGCCGTCGAGGAACTGATGGCGAGGCTGCGCGGCCGGTACACCCTCGTCGTCGTCACCCACCACATGCAGCAGGCGCGGCGCGTCAGCGACACATCGATGTTTCTCTACATGGGGGAGATGGTGGAGATTGCGCCGACGGCGGATCTGTTCACGAGCCCTCGCGACGAGCGCACGAGCCGCTACGTCGAAGGGAGGTTCGGATGATGCGCGACCGGCGCTCCGCGCTTGCCCGTGGGCTCGAACGCGCCATCGAGGCGCTGGTCTACGTCTGTGGCTTCTCGGCCATCCTCTTCAACCTGGCGATCTTCGCGTTCATTGCGAGCGAGGGGTTGGGCTTCCTCGTCACCCACTTCGTCGACATGTGGACGAGCATTGACTGGTCGCCCACGGTTGAGCCGCACCCGGTGTTCGGCATTGGAGCCCTCGTCGTCGGCACGGTGTGGGTGGTCGGCCTGTCGTTGGCTGTGTCCGTTCCCATCGGCATCCTCGCAGCGATCTACTTGGCGGAGTTCGCCTCACCCTCGGTTCGCGAGGTGGCGAAGGTCGTCATCGAGCTGCTCGCCGCCATTCCGAGCGTCGTGTGGGGCTTCATCGGCGTCATGCTCGTCAACCCGCTTCTCCAGTGGATGGGCGCTCCGGTGGGCCTCAATGGTCTGAACGGCGCGCTTCTGCTCGGCCTGATGACGCTCCCCTTGTTGGTCTCCCTGGGAGAGGACGCGCTGCGGAACGTGCCCGACAGCTACCGCCAGGCGGCGCTCGCGATGGGGGCGACGCGCTGGGAAATGGTTCGCTACGTGCTCGTGCCCGCGGCTCGCCGGGGCCTGCTTGTCGCGGTTCTCCTCGGTGTTGGCCGTTGCGTGGGCGAGACGATGGCCGTCCTGATGGCCACGGGCCACAGCGTGCGCATTCCGATTCATCCCTACGACCCGATCCGTACGTTGACGGCGACGATCGCCGCAGAACTCGGCGAAGCGGTCCGCGGCGGCGAGCACTACCAGGCGCTCTTTGCCCTTGGGCTCTTGCTCTTTGGAATCACTTTTGCCGTGAACCTGATCGCTGACGTGACGCTGCGCGGTGAGAAGGTGGGCGGAGCATGAGCGCCCTTGCGATAAGAGCCCGGCGGGAGTCCCTTTGACCGAACGGCCAAGGCACGTCGATCCCGTTTACGAGGCGTCGCTCGAGGAGCTCCGTACCACGCTCGAGGTCATGGGAACCCGAGTCGAGGACATGGCGCGCCGGGCCGTGCGCGCCCTGTTCGAGCACGATCTGGTGCTCGCGCGCGAAGTGATCGAGAGCGACGACGAGATCGACGCGATGGAGGTTCGCTCCGACGCGCATTGCATCCAGATCCTCGCGCGCCACGCGCCGGTCGGCGAAGACTTGCGCCTCGTGACGTGCGCACTCAAGGTCGTCACCGACTTGGAGCGCGTCGGCGATCTGGCGACGAGCATCGCGAAAAGCGTAGCCCAACTGCCGGCGACGATGGAGCCCAACATCGCCTCGGACGTCGAGCGGTTGGCCGACCGCAGCATCGGCGAGTTGCACAAGGCCGTGCAAGCGCTGCGTCAGCGGCAGAGCGAGACGGCGCGCGCGCTGGCCCTGGAAGACGACCTTGTCGACGAGTTGAATCGCCGCGCGTTCGAACGTGTGATTGCGACGGCAGAATCGGACCCCGCGCGCCTGCCTGAGATGTTGGTCCTGGCCGCCGTTTGCCGGCACCTCGAGCGAATTGGCGACCACGCGGTGAACGTCGGCGAAATGGTCGTCTACTTTCTCGAGGGCCGCGTGCTCCGGCACGCCAAAGCCGACGAACGGCTGCGCTGACGGGCCATCAGGCCGACAAGAACGGTTGGGCGCGGGCCGCGTAGTAGATCGCGAGGCGTGGGTCCTCGATGAGGATGTCGTCGCCGTCGGCTGCAAGCGCACGGCTTCGGTGCCAGCGCGCGAATCGCAGGAGTGCGGTGGCCAGCAGGTCGGGGGCCTCGCTTGGCAGGTCGACGTGGCCCATGCCGCGGGCAGCGGAAGCGTCGAGTTCGGCTCGGGCGTGGGCGATCGCAGCCGTCAGCGCGGCCCTGGGGAAGCGTCGGTCGGCCGCTGTGGCCCGCAGGCAACGGAACGGGTCGGTGCTGCCGATGCGCCGGCCGAGCATCTGAATCGCACAGCATGCGGCAAGCGATGTCTCTGTCGCCCACGCGGAGCGCGGCCAGGCATCGACAAGCGCGTTGGCAACAAGGTCGGTGTAGGCGCGGTCGCGTTGGGGGTCCGCCTGCAACCGACCTTCGCGGTCGGAGACGAGCCGGCGACGGGCGAGGTTGTCGGCGCGGCGTTCGACGGCGTCCGTGGACACCGGGCGTCCGGCGACGTCCACAGGGTGACCGAAGTGAACCACCACGGTCGCATCCAGGTCGAACACGCGTCGGACGAACGAAAGGACGGTCCTTGGTGCGGCGGATTCGTCGTCCTCGATGATGAAACGCTGGCGGCCGGCTTCGGCAAGGTGGTCCTGAATCAGGGTGTTGGCTTCGAGGACGAGCGGGTAGGAGAAGGTGACCGGCACCACGTAGACCTCGCGGTCGACGCCGGCCGCGATGGACTCCTGCCACCCCGCGATGGCCGTACCCAAGAGTCCGCGTTTCGTTCGCGTCTCGAGGGCGCCGCTGCGCGAGCGGGTGCCGCCGGGAAAGAAGAGACCATGTTGGCCGCGCGCCGTGGCCCTCGTCGCGTAGTCCTTGAGGAGGTCGAGGTACAACGTGGATTTCTTGGTGCGGTCGACCGTGTAGGCGCCGAGGCGGTGCATCCACCAACCCAGCCAGGGGTTGGAGAAGAGGTTGAGGCCTGCACCGTACAGGAATGGCGGCAGGCCAGCTTGGTGGAGCGCGAGGCCGATGAGCGGGCTGTCCAGGTTGGAAACATGCGTCGGGCATACGACCAGCGTCGCCTCTTGGGCCAATTCGGCGAGCCAAGTTGTGTTGCCTCGGACTGAGAGCCGGTGGTCGGGCCGATCGGGGCGCCACCGCAGATTCGACGACGAAAGCAGCGCGTCGATGGCGCCGGGCGCGAAGCGCGTGACCATCCTGTGCACACGGGGGTCGAAATGGCCGTGAACCTCGTCGGACCAGCGGCGCAGGACGGTGAGGGCTGCGGTGGCGCGGTCGGCCCTGCTGCCGCGCAGGACGGCGGCGGCGAGAGCGTCGATGTCGGGCTCTGGCGGGCGTCCTCGCCGCTCCGCACGGTTTCGCTCGTTCCAAACGGCGTCTTCACACCAATTCGCAAGCTGGGTGTCCGTCGCGGCGTCGAGCCGACGGCGCGCGCGCGCGACGAGGTCGGCCAGGACACGCGGCCGCGGCAACGGCTGCGCCAATGTGTCGCTAGTCATGCCGTGGCTTGAAGGGACGCGCCGTCGTCAGTCTCGACCGCGAGGCCGCCGGCGATCAGGATCTCTGCGCGATCCAGGACGTCGTGTTCGCCGACGCCGAGGGCCACGGCCGCTTCGGCGATTCCGATCGACCCGCCCCGCAGCAGCTTGTGCAGCGCGAGGGCCTCCTCGGGCAGGCCCTCGGGGTCCGGCCCCTGAGCGGTGGCTTGCCGAACCCAGGCTCGAAGCCGCGCGTGAACCGACGCAGGGTGACCCAAGGTCTCCCGCGTGAAGGTGGGGGCGTCTCCAGGATCGCCGCCGGCGAGGCGGATCAGGGCCCCGACATCTCGTTCCGCGAGCGGCGGAAGGGCGATGGGTTCTGCGCCGGACACGCCCGGCCACGGTTTGCTGTCGGTCCCGAGGATGAGGTGTGTGCCCTCTTCTTTCGCCCACGCGGCGGCCTGGTTCGGGTCGGCCGTCACCGCCGCCCAGCGGTCGCTGGCCCCCCGATCGCCGAGCCCCTCGCGGCGGGCGGCTTCCAGGGCCTCCACCGCAAGCGTCCGGCGGCCCGAACCCACCGTGCCGACGAGAACGACGATGCGTGAGCGTCCGTCGGCGACCTCGACGATGGCGCGCCGAATCCGGTCGCGTGCTGCGATCATCCCAAGCACGGGCGAGGACGCGTCCGCCTCCACACTCCGCAAACGTTGGGCGGCCTCCCGCACGGTGGGTCGGCCAGCGGGATTTCGGCTGACGAGGTCGAGTGCAATGGCGTCGAGGCTCCCCGGCAGGTCCGCTCGCCAGACTGAGGGCGGCAACGGAAGCGTGACGTTCGGTAGCCATGCGAGGGCAGCCGGATCGGGAGCGTGGAAGGGGACGCGGCCAGCGAGAGCAGCGTAGAGCAGGGCCCCAAGCGACCAGGCGTCCGCGGCTGGCGTCACCGGGCCTCCCGAGAGGACTTCGGGAGCGCTGAATCCGAGCGTTCCGCGGAAACGCCCGCGCTCGTCAGCAACCCAACCGGCCAAGCCCATGTCCACGAGTACGGCACGGCCCCCCGACGCGACCATGACGTTGGACGGCTTGACGTCGCCATGTACGGTGCCGCGCTCGTGGAGCGCTGCGAGGGTGTCCGCGACATCGGCAGCGGCGGCGGCAGCCGCAGGGATGGGGCGGGTGGCGGCCCAGGCGTCGAAGGGCTCGCCGTCGAGCAACTCGAGCGCGATCCAACTCCCGTCCGGGTCGGCGTCCACAAGGCGCGCCACACCCGGAACGTCGAGTTCGGCGAGCACGCGCGCCTCGTTCACGAGGGTGACCCGGTGTTCCTCGGTGCGCGGCACTTTGAGGGCGACCGCCCCGTCGGGCCCGTGGGCGAGCCAGACTTGGCTTGTCCCGCCGGTCCCGAGGAGCCGCTCCGTTTGGTAGGGTCCGAAGCCGCCGGCCGTCATGTGGCCCTCGGGGGGCGTCTATCCCAGGGACCGCCGCGTCCACCCTCCTGCCAGCAGGGGCGAAGGGGAGGATAGCGGGCGCCGTGGCCGATCCGCTGATCCACGTCGCGCTCCTGAACCCGGAGATCCCCCAGAACGCCGGCAACATCGGTCGGCTGTGCCTCGGGATTGGCGCTCGCCTCCACCTGATTCATCCCCTTGGTTTCTCCCTGGAGGACCGCTACGTCCGCCGTGCGGGTCTCGACTATTGGCGCGACGTCGACAAGGTCGAGCACGTGGACTTCGACGCCTTCGAGCGGTGGGCTGTGGGACGGCGGGTCATCGCGACCTCGTCCCACGGCACGAGGTCGTACGCCGCCGTCCGTTGGGAACCGGGGGACGTCCTACTCTTTGGCTGCGAGACGGTCGGGCTGCCCGCCGCGGTCGCCCGCCGCTATGACGCGGTGTCGATTCCGATGCCGGGACCGATCCGGTCGCTGAACCTCGCAAACGCGGCTGCGGTGGTCGCGTACGCTGCCCTTCGGGACGTCGCGCCGGAGTGGTTCCAGGACCCGTCGCGACCCATGTGACCGGCGGTCAGAAAGTGTCCAGGTGGCGCTGGTCGCTGCCCGACGCCGTGTTTAGCTGCGTTCCCCTGGCCGGGAGGAGGCGCGATGGCGATCGTTCAACTGCAGGGCGTCGTCAAGGAGTACCCCCTCGGCAAACTCGTGGTCAGCGCCCTTCGCGGCATTGACATGACGATCGAGCGAGGGGAGTTCACCGTCATCGCCGGCCCGTCCGGCAGCGGCAAGACCACGTTGCTCAACCTGATTGGGTGTGTGGACGTCGCCACGCGGGGAACCGTCCTTGTCGACGGGCAGGACACCGGACGCCTGTCCGACGCCGACCTCACCCGCCTGCGCCTCCACAAGTTGGGATTCATCTTCCAGAGCTTCAACCTGATCAACGTGCTCGACGTTCACCAGAATGTGGAGTTTCCGCTCCTCCTTTCCGGCACATTGACGCCGGGTGAGCGAGACAAACGCGTCCGCAGCCTCATCGATCGCGTCGGTCTCACCGAGCAACTCATCCAGCGTCCCGCGGAACTCTCAGGTGGTCAACGCCAACGTGTCGCCATCGCGCGCGCCCTGGTCACGAACCCCGCCATCGTCCTGGCCGACGAACCAACCGCCAACCTCGACTCGGGCACAGGCGCCAGCATCATCGAGCTCATGAAGGAGCTCAATCGTACGGAGGGCACCACCTTCATCTTCTCCACGCACGACCACGCCGTCATGTCCCATGCGCGGCGCATCGTGAAGATTCGCGACGGCGCGGTGGAGTCCGAGTGACCCTCGCGCGGCTCATCGTGCGCATCGCGGTGCGCAGCCTGATTGCCCATCGCGTGAAATCGGCCTTCGTGGGCTTGATCCTCGCCGTCGGCACCTTCCTCGTCGCGTTCTTTGGTGCGCTCTTGTCGAGCATCGAGGTCGCCACGGAGTCTGCGATCACCGAGAGCATCGCGGGCCACCTCCAGATCTACGACAAGGATGCGCGCGACCCGCTGGAACTGTTTGGGGGCATGGGGCTGGGATCCCAAGACGTCGGCGAGATTCCCGACTTTGAGGCCGTTCGCGAGGTGGCTGCGGCGATCGACGGCGTCGCTGCCGTGCTGCCAATGGGCGTGACCAATGCGACCATCTTTGGACGCAACGAGATCGACACGGTGCTCGAAACCCTTCGCGAGTCGGTTCGCGACGGCGACGCGGCGCGCCTTGCCGCGGCGACCGCGCGGGCCAAGCGAATCGTGGAGAGCCTGGCGACCGATTCCGCCACGCTTGATGCGATTGGCGAGGCCGGGGAAGTCGAGCAGATGCGGACGGCGCTGTCCGAGGCCACCGCACCGGGCTTCTGGGACGCACTCGATTTGGCGGACCCCGGCGCCGCGATGTCGAAACTCGACTGGCTCGACGCGAACATCGCCCCGATGGCCAACGACGGTCGCCTTTTCTACCTGCGCGTGGTCGGGACCGACCTCGACCTGTATCAGCGGGAATTCGACCGCTTCTACGTGGTGAAGGGCCAGCCGGTCCCGCCTGGCGAGCGCGGCATTCTCATTTCGGACCGCTCGTACGAGGAGTTCGTCAAGAACATCGTCGCGCGCCAGCTCGACGTGCTGCGGCGCGCCGTCGTGGAACGGGGCGAGTCCATCGCCGCGGACCCGCTACTGCAGGACCGGGTCAAGCGCCTGACGAAGCAGTACCGACGGGTGTCCTTCCAACTCGACCCGGAGGGGGCGCGCGTCGTCGCCGACGCGTTGCGTGCGCACCTTGGGTCGACGGAGACCGATTTCGACGCGCTTCTGCGTGCCTTTCTCGCGGTGGACGACGCGACGATCGCGGCTCGACATGCGCTGTTCTACGAGGTGATTGCGCCGCGCATCACGCTCTACGAAATCCCCATCGGTCAGGAGATCCCGTTGCGGGGGTTCTCCAAGTCCGGGTACATCCGAGCGGTGCCTTCGCGGGTCTGGGGCACCTTCGAGACGCGGGGGCTGGAGAAGGCGTCCGTCGAGCAAGGGGTCAACCTGGTCGACCTCGACACCTTCCGCGAGCTTTACGGCAAGATGGGCGCTGCCCAATTGGCCGAACTGAGCGATCTGAAACGCGAGGTTGGCGTCGCAACCGTGTCGCGCGATGACGCGGAGGCTGCGCTCTTCGGGGGTGGACCCGCCGAGCCGGTCGAGGCGGCGGCGGCGCCGACCCAGGCGGCCAAAGAGGTTCCGCTGGTGCTCAACGCCGCTGTCGTGCTTCATGACCGACAGCGGGTACAGGAACTCATGGGGGTCCTGTCCGAGCGACTTGAGGCCGCCAACCTCGGAGTTCAGGTGGTGGACTGGCAGGAGGCCGCGGGTGTCCTCGGCCAGCTCGCCTTCGTCGTCCGCCTCGTTCTCGTGATTTCGCTCGCGATCGCCTTCGGCGTCTCCATGATCATCGTCAACAACGCGATGATGATGGCGACACTGGATCGGGTTCCGGAGATCGGCACGATTCGGGCCGTCGGCGGACAGCGTGGCATCGTCGTCGCCATCGTTGTCCTGGAAACGGTGCTGTTGGCCCTGATGGCGGGGCTCCTCGGCGCGGGTTTGGCGGTCTTGGCGATTTGGAAGCTCGGTGAAGTCGGCATCCCTGCTGTGATGGACGCGCTCGTCTTTCTCTTTTCCGGCGATCGGCTCTACCCGGTCATCGATGCCCAACACGTCGGGTTCAGCATGGCGGTCGTGCTCGTCGTGGCGGTGCTTTCGACGCTCTACCCCGCCGTTCTCGCGGCCCGGGTCCCCCCGGTCGTCGCCATGCGCGGAAAGGACTGACCATGCGCGTGCTCGTCCACATCGCGTTGCGCAACCTGTTCCAGGCCCGCCGTCGGACGGCCTTGCTCGGTTCCGCGATCGCGCTGGTATCGGCTTCGCTCATCCTCCTGTTGTCGATTGCCCACGGCATCGAAGACAGCCTGGTCACGAGCGCGACGACCCTGTCCGCGGGCCACGTGAACGTGGGCGGCTTCTACAAGACCACGGCGACGGATGCCGCGCCGCTGATCACGGACAAGGCAAAGCTGCGCCAGATCGTCATGGACAACGTGCCTGGCGTCGAAGGCATCATCGAGCGCCATCGCGGTTGGGGCAAGGTCCTGAGCCCGTTTGGGACCATCCAGTCGGGGCTCCAGGGCGTCGACATCTCCACGGAGAAGCGCTTCCTCGAACGGATTCAGTTGGCGAAGGAGAGCGACTACGTCGAAGGGGGCCGCGACGAGGTCGTCGGCGACCCGTCCAAGCTCGCGCAACCGCGCACCGTGATGATGTTCGCGGCCAACGCGCGCAAACTTGGCGTTCGCGTCGGCGACGAAGTCACGATTCAAATCGAGTTGCTTGGCGGGGCTACGAACACGCTCGATGCCACACTCGTCGCCGTCGCCAGAGACGTCGGGATGTTGTCGAGCTTCGCGGTGTTGTTGCCCACACAGGACGTCCTGGAATTGTACCGAATTCGGCCCGAAACGACCGGCGCTTTGTGGGTCTACCTGGATGACATCGACCGGGCGGAGGCCGTGCGCGCCGACTTGGCCAAGGTGTTCGAAGCCGAGGGCTACCGCGTGATGGACCACGTGGCGGCGCCCTTCTTTTTCAAGTTCGACACGGTCATGGGTGAGGACTGGACGGGCCAGAGCATCGATCTGACGACCTGGGAAGACGAGGTGTCCTTCCTCACTTGGGTTTTGACCGCCTTCAATGCGGTCAGTTGGTCGCTCGTCACCGTGTTGGTCGGCATCATCGCTGTCGGCATCATGAACACGCTCTACACGTCGGTTCGCGAACGCACGCGCGAGATCGGGACCATGCGGGCCATCGGGATGACGCGTTGGCAGGTGCTTGGGCTCGTTTTGCTCGAGGCCGGGCTGCTCGGCCTCGGTGCAACGGCACTTGGTACGGTGGCCGGCGCGGCCATCGCCACTGGCATCGACTTGTTGAACCTGCCCGTGCCCATCCTCGCCGTCCAGGCCATCCTTCTCGCCGATACGCTGCACCTCAAGGTGGTGCCGAGCAACCTCGTCGCCGGGGTGGTGGCCCTTTCCACATTCACCGCCTTGGCCGCCCTTTGGCCGGCTTGGCAGGCAGCCTCCATGCGGCCCGTTTCGGCGATGTCCCATATCGAATAGGAGATCCTATGCTTGCCACGCTTCTTGCGACCCTGGCGATGGCGGCGCCCGACGCAGCCGCGATGGTCGCCATGCTCAAGACGGTGGACGACCGAGCCATGAACAACGGCGACTACCGGTCGACGTTCTTCCTGGAACAGCGCGAAGCTGGCAAGAGCGACTTGGTCTATGAAGGGGAGGTCCTTCGACGCGACGTCGACGACAAGCTCGTGATCATGTTCAACCGGCCCCAGTCGGAAGCGGGGAAGGGCTACCTCCGCATCGACGACAACCTGTTCTTCTACGACCCCACCATCGGGCGTTGGGAGCGGCGAACCGAGCGCGAGCGCATCGGCGGGACGGATTCCAACCGTGAGGACTTCGACCAAAGCCGTTTGCACGAGGAGTACACGCCGTCCTTCATCGCCGAGGAGGCGCTCGGCGCGTTCAAGACGGTCCGCTTGAAGCTTACGCAGAAAGAAGGGGAAGACGTCGCGTACCCGACGGTCGAGATGTGGATCGATCAGGCGGCTGGCAACGTCCTGAAACGGCAGGATTTTGCGCTCAGCGGCCGATTGCTGCGCACGACCTACTACCCGAAGTACAGCAAGCAATTTTCGGCGTCGAAAGCGGGCGATGTGTGGATTGCCACCGAGATTCGCATCTTCGATGAGCTTCAGAAGGGCAACAGCACGACGGTGGTGGTACGGACGACCGACCTCAGCCCTCTTGGCGACGAGATGTTCACGAAGGCGTGGCTCGAGGCCAAGAGCCGATGAACGTCGCTTGGTGGGCCGCGATGGCGATGGCGTCGGAGTCGGAGACGGCGCCGCCGGCGGAGGGCGCCCCTACGGAGGCCGAGCGCGAGGCCGACCTGTTCGGCGCCCCGCCAACCGAGGCCCCTGCGGTGGACGGTCTTCCACCCGAGGCGCCGACGAGCGAGGCGGCGGGGTTGCCCTTCGGCGAGGCGCCTGCGTCCGACGCCATCGAACGTGCGCTTTCAGCGGCGGACGGACGCCTCGCCTGGGGTGGCCGCGTTTGGTGGCGCCTCTCCACGACGGTCCCTGAGACGGGCGACGGTCCGGAGGACCTCGCGTTGGACGCGCCCGGCCTCATCGACCTGTTTGCCGATGCGCGGCCAAACGACGTCGTCCGAGCCTACGTCCGCGGTCGCGTGACCCACGATTTCACGCTGTCCGAGGGGGACATCGATCCCTTCACCTTGGAGCCCGTCCAACCCACACAAGTGGGCCTCGACCAGGCCTGGTTGAAGTTCAACGTGGGTCCGCGGGCCTTCGTGACCGCAGGGCGGCAACGCCTCCAATGGGGCGTGGGCCGGTTCTGGAATCCCACGGACTTCGTCAATCAAGCCGTTCTCGACCCACTGGCCGTCGATGACCTACGCGTCGGCGTCGACGCACTCAAGCTCCATGTGCCTGCTGGCAAGGCCAACTTCATCGCCGTCGGCATGTTGGGTTCGGCCGCTGACGTGTCCGAGGTAGGCGCTGCCGTGCGATCCGAGGTGGTATTTGGCCGAACCGAGTGGACCACCAGTCTGGCGGCGCGCAAGGGCCTGCCGTATCGGGCCGGAATGGACATCTCGTCGGGTGTTTCCGTGCTCGACCTGCGGGTCGAGGGCGCGCTCACGAGTGGGCCTGACGTTCACGGCTGGGAGGGCACCTTTGATCTGGCGGAGGCGAAGTTCCCGTCAGAGGTCGATCGTGCATGGTGGCCCGTTCCGCAAGTGACGGCCGCCCTGGAAACGACCTTTGCGACGGGGGACGAGGACCGCGTCACGGTCGGAGTCGAGGGTTTCTACAACGGATTGGGGACGTCGGACCCAGGTTTGTACCCCTGGTTGATCGCAGTGGGCGAATTCACGCCGTTCTACCTCGGTGAATGGTATGCCGGAGCGTATGCGGTGCTCCCGTGCCCGGGACGGTGTGACGACAGTACGTTCACGGTGTCCGCTGTCTCCAATTTGTCGGACCAGACAGCCATCGCCCGCTTCGACGCGAGGGGAACGGTGCTGACCTGGTTGGCTCTCGACGGCTGGGTGATGGGCCACGTCGGTCCAGCTGGCGGCGAGTTCCGTTTCGCGATCGATGTGCCGCCTGTGGTTGGGGTCGAAGGACTCGAAGAGGGTGTGCAAATCGACGCTCCGCTCGTGTCCGCAGGCGTCGGTGCTCAGGTGCGATTCTGAGGCCTGTGGCCTTTCTGGATCGCGATGGGACCCTGGTGGAGGAGCGCGGCTACCTGCGCTCGATCGACGACCTCGTCCTCCTTCCGCGCGCCGGTGCGGCCGTACGCTGGCTCAACGAGCGGGGTGTTGCGGCCGTCTTGACGACGAATCAGTCTGGCGCGGCGCGGGGATTCTATGCGTCATCGCACATCGACGCGCTCCACGCGCGTCTTGTGGCCTTGTTGGCGCAGGAAGGGGCCCACTTGGACGACGTGCGGGTGTGCCGGCACCTGCCGCCGGAAGAAGGCGGCGTCGTGTCGCCGTTCAACGTGAGCTGCAGGTGCCGAAAGCCGGGGCCTGGCCTCGTGGAGGACGCGGTCGCTGCGTTGGATTTGGACTTGTCGCGCGCTTTCGTCGTCGGCGACAAGCCTGCGGACGTTGGGCTCGGGGTTGGACTTGGCTTGCCGGTAGCGCTCGTGCTCACGGGCTATGGGAAAACGACGGCCCGTGTGGGCGCAAGTGTCGTGGTCGACGACGTCTTGGACGCCGTGATGTGGGGCGCCGCGTGAATTGGGACCTCGGAATCGGAACGCTGACCCCAGGCGCCGACGGGACCCACATGGAGCGTGCCCTGAGGCGCGTGGCCGACCGCGTCGAACTCGTCCACGAGGACCGGCCCCGAGGCAACCTTGGCGGCGCGGCCTGGGCCCTACGGCAGAGCCGGCATTGGGAACCCGGGACGCGGACGATTTGCGTACACGACGCCGGACTGGCCATGCGGACGGCGCCGCTGCTGCGCAACACGTCGCGCGGGGCGCTCCCGGTGGCCTACACGGCCGCCGGACCGCTGAGCCTCGTCGAAGCTGCAGCGCTTGGCCACCGAGAGGCCGTCAAGGGAGCCCTGGACCGGGTGGACGTCCTGTGGGGTGGGCAGGTGGTCGAGGTGGGCGGGTGGGAAGAGCCCGCCGCCGACCTGCCCCTGGTGAAGTGGGCCGCGCCGTGGCCGGACGACGACGGCGCCGACCTCGGTCGCATCGCTTGGGACGCGGACGGGCGAATTTGTGGGATGGTGGGAGCAGGAGGCAGCCCCGTCGTCCGGGAGGCGTCCACGGCCAAGTACGCTGACCTGGGGTCCTTCGTCGCGGATGCGCGATGGCTCAGGGAAGATGCGCCCCTCTTCGGCGACATCCACCGAGACGCGTTGTGGCCGTGGTTGTCCGCGGGCTCCCTACAGGCGGGGGTGCGGGTTGCGACGGGGCCCTGGCCGTGGTGGGCCTTCCGCCGCGCGAGCGCGTGGCTCCACCACTCCGTGGCCCTTGGCGGTCCGCAGGGCGCCCGTTGGCGCGCGCTGTTGCAGGTCGAGGAGCCTCTGGTGGATTGCGTCCTTGGGGGAGTCCACATCGGTGCCGGCAAGGGGCCGACGTTTGAGGAGGTCGCAAACGGCGTCCGAGTGGGGGGCGTGTTCGTGAAGGGGTCGTTGTTGGGGCGGTGCCGCCTCGATGCCGGGAGTTCGGTCGTCGACAGCTGGCTCGGCGACGTCACGGGCCAGGTCTCCGCGTCGCGCAGCCGTCTGTTGGAGGTCGATGGGGGGATGTACACGGACGTCGTGGTTCACGGACCGTGACGGGGTCCGTACTCGACGCGGTAGCGGAGGCCCGCGCGGCCGGCCTCCTGCGGTTTGTCGATTCGGGACCGGCTTGGGCGTGGGACGGCGACGTGGGCGTCGCTTGTTCGGGCCCGCACAAGGACCGAGCCCACATTGCCGTCGGGTCGGCCTGGATCGACCAGTTCGGCTGGCCGCCGTCGCGGGGCCACGAGGTGGGCGAGCCCCCCGTTCCGATGTCGGTCGACGACGCCGCACTGGCCCTGGCCGAATGGCACCCCCAAAATGACCCCTGGCGGGTGTCCTGGGCAAGCGCACTCGCGTTCTTGCCCGAGGCGCCGCCGACGGACCCCAGACGGATGTGGGGGTGGTTGCGAGGGCGCTTCGCGATGGGTGACACCGCGGTCGAATTGGCCTCCAAGACGGCCCATCTCGATGCCGACGCCTTTGGTGGCCGCGTCCTGCGCGTGGCGCATGGCGACTTGGCGAACGGGCGGCCCTTCCTCCTGCCATGTGGCCCCGTTGCCGACGGGCTCACGATTCCGGCCTGGCTCGACTTCGTTTGCGAGCGGGGTTGGCGGCGGGTGGGCATCGCGGGCTCGGCCGCGACAGGAAAGACGACGCTTGCGCGCAAGCTCGCCGATGCCTGGCGAGCCCGAGGCGTCCCCGCACGGACGGTTTCCGCCGATACGATGACCTGGCCCGCCCGCTTTCGGTACGACGTCGTCCGTGGCGTCCGTCGCCCTCGGGTTTGGGGACCCGGCCTGTACGACGACGGTTCCTTGGCGCAGTCGATCGACGAGGTCCCGGCCGAAGAAGCGCTCGCGGTCGAAGGGTGCTTTGTGGGCTTGGACCCGAGGGTGAGGGGGCGCCTGGACGCCGTCGTCGTCGCCGTTCGTGACGATATCGGTCGCGTCGTTGCCCGCGCCCGTCGGGATGCGGCTCGTCCCTTGGATATCGTCACCGACTGTGCGGCGAAGGTGTTTCACGAGGACTGGGACGGCATTGCACCCCTGCTCGCCGGCGCTGACGCCGTCGTGGTCGTCAACGACTGAATGCGGGGGGCGCCCGTCCGATGTTAGCACATGTGTCCGCCGGAGCCCTCCATGGTTCGCCTCGTCCCCCTCCTCGCCCTCTTCGCTTGTGCGGCCAAAACTGAGGCGGTCGAGGAAGCGACGTCCGACCCGAGCCGTGTCATCTCCCGGTCCGTGGATTCCGAGGGGCTGATCACCCAGCAGGTCGACTTCGACGGCGACGGCAAGGCCGAGGTCACGAACTACTTTCGCGACCGCAGCGAGGCGGCCGACCTCATCGTCCGCAAGGATCTCGATCTCAACCGCGATGCTCGGGTCGACGTCGTTTCATACTTCGACGAATCCGGCGAACTCCAACGTGAGGAGATGGACTCGGACTTCGACGGGCGATTCGACGCCGCGGACCACTACCAGGGCGGTGTTCGCGTCTTGAGCGAGTACGACACGGACTTTGACGGTCGGCCCAACGTCTTCAAGTACTACACGGCCAACGAACAAGGCCGTCCCGTTCTCAATCGCAAAGAGCGAGACACCGACGGCGACGGCAAGATCGACGTTTGGGAGCGCTTCGCGCCCACCGGTGAGGTCATCCGGACGGCTCGCGACACTGACGGCGACGGCAAGATGGACGTGCGCGAAGACTGACGCGCTCGCACGCGGTTAGGCCGGAATGGCGTGGAGGGGGATGTGGGACGGGGCCGGTTGATCCTCGTCGATGACGAACCCGTCATCCTCAACCTCTTGCGCTCTGTCCTCGAAGGCGACGCGTTCGAGGTGGTGGCGTGCCCCGACGGGACCACGGCAACGGCGGCACTGGCCAACGGATGTGACGTCCTACTGACGGACAAGAACCTGCCGGACATCAACGGTCTGGAACTCGTCCGCCGCGCCCGCGCGTTGTGGCCGGACTGCGAGTGCCTGATCATCACGGGCTTTGCGAGTTTGGACACGGCGTTGGCCGCGATGGAATTGGACGTCTTTGACTACATCGTCAAACCGCCAAAGGACATCTTCGACGTCCGGCGAAAGGTGAAACAGGCGCTGGACAAAGTCCACATGCGGCGGGAGAACGTTGCGCTCCTTGCGAGCCTGGAGGCACGCAACCAAGAGCTCGAAGCGACCATGGCCGAGTTGAGAGACACGCAGGCCGAGCTCGTTCAGTCCGAGAAGCTCGCGGGTATCGGCACGTTGGCGGCGGGCATCGCCCACGAGGTGGCGAGCCCTCTTTTCGGCGTCCTTGGCCTCGCCGAGGCCATCGTTGACGAAGAGGATCCGGAACTCGCTCGAGGGTACGCGAGGGAAATCATCGACTACGCCAAGGCGATTCGCGAAATTGTCACCCAGCTGAGCGGATATTCCCGTTCAGCCGTCAACGATGGCGTGACCACGGTCGAGCTGGTCCGCGTCGCGGAGGACGCCGTGAGGCTCGTCGCGCGCAGCCTGGGGTTCGACCCTGCGCGGGTCAGCGTCGATGGTCCCTCCGACCTGACGGTGTTTGCGCGCCAAAATGAACTCGGACAGGTGTTCGTCAACCTGGTCAAGAACGCGATTGAAGCGGTTCTCGAGGCCGAGGGGAACGACGGCGACGACGGTCGCGGCGTGCGACTTCGGCTTGGCCGGAACGAGCGCGAAGTGTGGGCCGAGGTGGCGGACGATGGACCGGGCATCGAGCCCGACCGCATCAAGTCGATCTTCGATCCGTTCTTCACGACGAAGCCTCCAGGCCGGGGCACGGGCCTTGGACTCAACATCGTGTACCGCATCGTGACCAAGTACAGGGGCAGCGTGTCGGTCGATTCTCGCCCTGGGGAGGGGGCGTCCTTCCTCATCCGACTGCCCCGCGAGGTGGCGGGGCTCTCGTGACGGATCGGGGGCGCCGTTGCGCCTCTGGCTGAGGCTCGTGCTGATCCTTGCGGCCGTCTCCGTCAGCGCGCTGTTGCTCATGGGGTGGGCAGCGATGCGCGTTGCGACGACCCGCGCGGTCCAGACCAGCCAAGACCGTCTGATCCGCGAGTCCGAGTTCGATGCGGACGCAACAGCGGCGTGGCTAGAAGGCCAGCTTTCCGCCCTTCAGGGTTGGCGGGTCGCCTTTCGCGAGTCCTTGGCAGACCTGACGCCAGAGATGCAGATCGGCCTGCTGCGGGCGGTTCATCGTGGGATGGACCAGGCCGTGACGGTCGCTTTGGTCGACGCGCAGGGTCAGCCAGTGGTCCCGCCTGTGTACCTGGCCGAGGGCGGGCCGCGCCGGGGCGCGGGGTCGGCGGCCCGGGCGTCGTTGGCCCTTTCCCATGCGCCCATCGTCGAAGCCCTTGAAAAGGGCGGGGCATTGGGGTCGCCATGGCGCGCGGACGGGGCCGGCCAGGCGTCCGTGTGCCTCGCGGTGCGGGCCGCCGAGGTTCCGCCCCTTGTCCTCGTCGTGGATATCGATCTGAGCATCCTTTCGGACCTCGAGCGATCCAACCGGTCGGAACACGCCGTCGCGGTGCTGGACGGAGAGGGGCGCGCGGTCACGGGACAAGGGCATCCGTTGGTGCGCCCTGACCTGTTGACGTCGCTCCTCGGTAGCGAAGCGTCCTTCGCGCTGCACCTCGAAGAAGGGGACGTCTACGGCGCCATCCATCGAATTCGTGGCTCGGACTGGCAGCTGGTCGTCGTCGAATCCGACAAAGAGGCGCTTCGGACGGCCGATGAGATTCGCGACCGGATGGCGTCCATCGTCGTCTTCGTCGTGGCGTTGGCGGTGCTGCTCGGGGCCATTGCTGCGCGGTCGGTGTCCGACCCGCTTGCGGCGTTGCGCACGGCGGCGCTGCGGGTAGCCGACGGCGCCTATGGCGACCGCGTCAACCTCGACCGCAACGACGAGATCGGCGAATTGGCAAGGGCCTTCGACCTCATGTCCGGCCGCCTGCACCACAACCGCGAGGAGATCGAAGCGCAGCGCTTAGAGATCGAGGCCTTCAACAGGGAGCTCGTGGCGCGGGTGGATGAGCGGACGGCGCAATTGCGGGCTGCGCAGGCGGAGCTCGTTCGGTCGAGCCAGCTCGCCGCGGTCGCCGAGTTGGGGGGAGGGCTCGCGCATGAATTGAACAACCCGCTCACGGCCGTCTTGGGCCTCCTACAAGTCGCGCGAACGCGGGCCGACGATGCGTCGCGGCCCCTTCTCGACGCGGCCGAGGCGGAAGGCCAGCGCTGTCGCGCTGTGGTCGAGACGATGTTGCGGATGGGGGCGCCCGAGGCCTCGGGGCCTTCGGGTACCGTGGTAGACTTGCGGCAGGTGGCTGCGGAGGTCGCAATGGCGTTGGCCGGCCCGTGGCGCCAGCAGGGGGTCGAACTCGGCCCTCCCGACGAGGGTCCCGGCTTGCCGATCGTGGTCGATCGAAGCGTTCTGCAGCGGGTCCTGATCCAAGCCCTTGGTTCTGTCCGCGCAAGTGCTGCCCCCGGTGCACACGTCGGGTTGAGGGCCGGCAAGACCGGCGCGGCCATCTGGCTCGAGGCGCGCGTATCGGCCGTGCGCACCGATGGTGGATCGGCGCGGGATGACGCGACCGCGGCCTCCATGGGCCGATGGGTCGCCAGGCAAACGTTGGACCCGCTTGGCGCCCGCTTGCTCGACTTTCCCGATGGCTTGCGGCTGGAGTTCCCGTGTTGATCGGGCGGCGGGGCTTTGCCCTTGGCGGCGTGGGTCTCGCCATCGGGGCGGTCTGGTGGACGTGGGGACGGCGCTCTCGCGCTGTCGAGGTCGTCGTCCTCGAGCGATTCGGCGACGTGCGTGTGGGCCGCGCTGATGGGGAGACGTCGGCCAAGGCAGGCGACGTGTTGTATGTCACCGACCGCGTGCGGACGGGCGATGGCGGACGTGCCATTCTCGCGGTCGGTGGGCGCAGCCGCATTGCGGTCGCGCCGTCATCGGATCTCGTTGTCGCCGGCGTCGGTGCGGACGGCGTTCGGGTGACGCTGGAGGGCGGACGCATCGAGGCCACGATCTTCCCCGAAGACGGCCCCGTCCGCGTCGGCGCCCGCGAGCAGGAATTTGTCGCCACGCGCGCGGACTTTGCCATTGGCGTCGACGGCAGCACGGTCATGGCGCGGACGACGTCGGGTTCGCTCGAGGTGCTTGGTGCCGACATTGCCGCGCTCAGCGAAGGCACAGAGGCGACGTTCACGGACCGTGCGAGCCGCGTCGGTCCCGTTCCGGAAGAGTTGCTGCTCGACGTCCCCTGGCCCGACGGCACGCCGACGCGGGCCGCGACGACCAGACTGCAGGGCACAACGACGCCGGGGTGTCGCCTCAAGATCCGCGGGCCCTTCCCTGGCGAGTTGACGGCCCGTGCGGGGGCCGACGGGTCGTTTGATGTCGAGGTCCCGTTGGTCGAGGGCGCCAATCGCGTGACCATCGTGGCCGTCGACGCACTTGGCCGCGAGCGGATTGTCGAGGGCGTCGTTGGCCAGCGGGACACCACGGGGCCAGCCTTCAGCGGCGGCGCCGTGTACCGCGAATGATCTTTGCGGCCTTCACGAGCTCGGCCACGGCGGGACTTCTGGCCATCGCGGTGGACGGGCGCCCCGAGGTCGGCCGTGCGGTCCGCGTAAATGTCGTTGGGGCCGATTCGGGCCCCGTCGCGCTCGCGGGCACGGGCCTGGTGCCCATCGAGCTTGGCAGGAGCTGGTGGTGGACGCCGCCGCGCGCCGGGTCGGTCGACCTCGTTGCGACGCAGGGGACGGTCAAGGAAGTCCGCAACGTCGACGTCCAAAAGCCGGCAACCTCGCGCATTTCGGCCGGCCCCTGGCGGGCGAACGTCTCGGTCGGGACGTTGGACCTTCAGGTGGACGCCGTCGCCGTCTCGGCCGATGGCGCGACCGCGTCTCGGTCGGATGACGACGTCACGCTCCGTTGGACGCCAGGAGGGGCACCTCGCCTCGTGCCCGTGGCGTTGTGGGCCGACGGCGACGTCGCCCCAGCCCTGCGGGTCGTGCGGCTCGAGGCCGATGTGGCCATGCCCTACGACGTGGAAGCGGGCGCCACGCTCACGCTGAGCGTCGGCGGGCGCGCCTACGGGCCGTTTGTCGCCGATGCGGCGGGCCACATCGACGCGCGCGTCGTCCAAGGTCCCGGGGAGCGCGTCGCCGACGCCGTCTTCCGCGATCGGCTCGGCAACGAGACCCGCACCACGTTGCCGCTTGCGGGCGAGGCGGCCCCCTTGATCTGGGTGGTCCCACCTCGCGCGCCGGATGGGGCCGGGTGGGTGGGTGCGTGGGGCCCCACCGGGGACCCGTTGGGCAAGGTGGCGTGTACGGTGGATGGGCAGGCGGTTGTGTCCGTTGCCGTGGCGCCGGGGACCTGGCGGTTGGACGGGGTGTCGGTCGGGCAGGTCGTCGTCTGTGAGTCCGGGGCGGGTCGAACGACGCGCTCGTTGCCTGGCCCCAAGGGCGTGGCGGACCGCGTCGTCGTCCGTTCTTGGCCGGAGACCGTCCGCGCGGACTTTCCGACCTCCGACCTCCGGGTTGCCGTCGAAACCGTGGATGGGGAGCGCCTGCCGGCCACGGGCCTCACTGTGGGCGCGCGCCATGGCTCGGTGCGCGTCGAAGAGGTCGGTGGCGACGTTTTGCGGGCGGTCTACCTTGGTGCGGAGGCCATCGACGACGGCGCCGACTGGATTGAAGCCCAGTGGTGGGCGCCGCCCTCCGATGGGCCGGCGGTGGCTGTGGAAGTCGGCGGCGTGGTGTCAGCGGACGGAGGCGTGGACGCCTGGGCGCGGGCGCTCGACGAGCGCGGCCATCCCGTTCCCCACGTGCGCCTCCGTCTCGGCGCTCCCGGCGAGGAAGTCGACGTCATCACGGACGCGACGGGGGTCGCCCGCGCCAGAATGCCCCTTGGTGTGGGGCAAGTTGGCGTGGTCGGTGTCCGGTGGGGTGACCATGTGGACGAGTGCGTGATTGGTCCGGGCACGGAGCGTCCGCTGGTGCCCGACCGAAGCGCAGCCATTTCGATCGTGCTTGCCGCCGGTTCCGCCGTGGCCATCGTGCTCGACGTCGAGCCCCGAGTCGTCGCGGATGGCCCGTCCGACGTCGCCCGCCTACGGATCGCCGTGCGCGATGTCGCGGGGGGCGGCGCGGAGGAGGCGCCGATCGTCACGGCGTCGGAGGGGCTGCTTGGCGAACTCGAGCGCAAGGCGGCTGGGTCCTGGACCACGACCTGGCGCGCGGACCGTCGTGGGCGCGCCCGCAAGGTGGAAATCACGGCCGAAGTCGGCGGGGTCACGGCGGCCACGACCCTGGACGTCGAGCCGGGGGCGAGGCGTGGCGGCCTCGGCCTGTGGGCCGGTGGCATCTCGAACTTTGGCCGGGTGGCCTCGCCCACGGGCGGGTTGGACCTCGACATCCACCTCCGGTCGGTGGCCGAGGGCCTGTCGCTGCGCGTCGGTGGCGCGGTTTGGCGAGCGACGGCGGATGTGGACATCGGCGCCGGGGCCGCGGCGGACTTGTCCTCGGTCTTGTGGCCCATGCACGTCGCGGGCCTGTTGCGCAGGGACCGGCGAGGCGTCGGCCTCTACCTTGGCGTCGGTGGCGCGCTTGCGCCCGAAGTTTCCCGGATGGCCATCGGCAACGACGTCGTCGGCAGAGGCCTGACCACTCGCGCAGGCCCCCTTGCACTTGGCGGGGCTGCCTGGCGCCTCGGTCCCTCTGGCGAGGTGTTCGGAGAGGTGCGGGCTTCGTGGTTGCTCGCGTCGCCCGAGGTCGGGTTTACTGGGAATGTCGGCGGTGTCGCGGTCGGGGCCGGCTACAAGGTATTGTACTGACATGGCAACCGCGCTCACGACATGGTTCGCCTGCACGTGGACGGTGGCGGAACCGCGCATCGAGACGGTGACGCCCGGGTTCGGCTGGACCGGCGAAGCCACGGAGGTCACGGTGGTGGGCGAGCACCTCGTCCCGGCCGTTCGCGTCGAAGGCGGCGGCGGTGGGGTGGATGTCGACGACGCGTTCGAACTTTGGTTGGCCGACGCCGAAGGCGGCCTACATGCGCTGTCCGACGTCGTTGCCGAGGACGTGGACCGAGTGATTGGCGTCGTCCCCGAGGGGTTGCCCCCGGGTCTCTACGGCCTCGTGCTCGGGACGCCGATGGGTGCGGAGGCCAATCTGGATTCCGCGTTCGAGGTCACGGCCACCCGGGCAGACCACTTTGGCGTCGACGGTGGGCCGACCTTCGTCGTCGGCGACCTTGGCCAGATCGACGTCGACATCCGCACGCCGGACGGACAGCGCCTGCTCGAGTCCCGGCGCGTCGCGTTGCGGTTGGACGTCGAGGAAGGGGACGCGGCCCCGGAGTTCACGTCGGGCCTCATCGAGGCGGAAGTCGATGGGGACGGCTTGGGTGCCACCGGTGACCTTGGCGACGACGGCCACGCCCTGGTGGCGATGCGATCCGACATCCCCATGCGCCTGACGCTGAAGGTGTCGGATGAGGCGGGGACCCTTCCGACGGAAACGCTCGTCGTCGAGTTCGTTCCCGCCACCGTGGCCTCCGTCGACGTGGCGCTCCCGAGCGATCCCTTCGTCGCGGTCGCTGGAGAACCTTTCGACGTCGTACTTACCCCACTGGACGCGCTTGGAAACGTGATCGACGAGGTCGCCGTCGAGTTCTTCCTGCAGTCCACGTGCCCCGGCTACACGGAAGAGTTCGAGATCATCGGGCCGACGACCGCAACGGTCGTGCTCGAGGTGAGCACGGGCACCGCGCGGTGTCCTCAAGAGGCCCTTCTCGTGGCGCTTGGCCCCGATGGCGGGTCGCTTCCCTTCGACGTCGCTGGCGGCCCGCTCGCAGAATTCCTCGTGGATGCGGGCCCGTCGGTCATCACGGCGGGGTCCGACCTGAGCGTGGCCGTGGCGCCTGCCGACGCCTTTGGCAACGTGGTCCCGTACTTGGGCGAACTTAGCTTTGACGACGGTGGAGGGGGCCTCGGCCCGGCCGTTTGTGCGTTGCTTGGCAGCGGCGTGAGCAACTGCGACGTCCCGGCCTTTCGTGCGGACCCCGCGGTGTTCGTGACAGTGACGGGAGACGGGGATGTGACGGGGACGGGAGGCCCCGTCGGCGTCCTTCCCAACCCTGAGGTGGCCGAAGTGGCCATCGAGGCGCCCATCGAAGGGGTTGCGGGCGAGGCCTTCGAGTTGGTCGTGCGCGCCACGGATGCCTATGGCAACGCCCTTTCCACGGGCGCCTTGGACGCCGCCGTCACCATCGACGGCGCAGCCGACGCGTGTACTGGCATCGGCGCGGACCTCGCTGGTGGCTGGATTGTCCAGTGTGTGTGGACGGTGTCCGGCGAAGACATCCCGATCGCGGCCACGGTGGACGGCGTGGCCTCACCCACGGTCGTGATCGACCTCGCCCATGGACCGCTTGCGGACATTGTGGTGACCGCTCCTCCCGTTGCGGTGGCCGGGACCGAATTGGTGGTGACGCTGGCCGCCTTCGACGCCTACGGAAACCCGACGGGCGCCCTGCTCGACCCTGTGGTCGATTTGGCCGACGACGCCGGTTCGATGTTGGCGAGCAGCGTGTCTCTCGACGGCGAGGGTCTCGCGGTCACCGACGTGGTCTTTACGCAGGCCACCCTCACGCGCATCGTGGCGTCTCAGGGCGGGGTCGGCTTCGGTGAGAGCGGCGACATCGATGTGGTCGCCGGGCCCGCCACCGCGCTTTCGTTGGACGTCGAAGCGCCTTGGGCCTGGACCGGCACCTCTGTGGTCGTGCGTGTCGAAATCGTGGACGCGTTCGGGAATCGGACGAAGGACAGCGCCGGCGATGGAGTCGTCACGAGCCCAGGCGCAGGCGCGACCGGCTTCGCTGTGGTCAACGGCGTCGGCGCCGCGGACCTGGAGTGGATCGAGACGGGTCGCGCCGTGATCGTGGAGGCGAGTGTTGGAACGTGGACGGGGGTGTCGGAGCCCATCGACGTCGTCAGTGACTGCGGGGTGGCAGGTCCTTTGCCCGACATGCACTTCGGCGGCGTTGCCCACGGCATCGCTTGCTTGATGGGGCCGACGGCGTCGATCTTCGCGGATCTTGGCGACTCGCTTCCCGGCCTCGTTTCGATCGACCGCTGGTCGGTCGCGCTTGGCGACGCACCGGCGGTGGTGTCGGCCTCGCCCGAGGTGGAGGTCGTGACCGATTCCGTCGGCGTCTACTCGGTTCTTGGCCTCGCCTCGGACCCGAGCGGGTGTGGGGCCCAAGTCGAAGCTGTCGCGTACGTGGGCCTCGATGACGGGTCGGTGACCGGACCCATCCCGGTAGGCGTGGCTGACGACGAAGTCTCGCTTGGCGACGTCACGACCGTGACCATCGATGGTGCGACGGATTGCGCGGGGGATTCCGCTGTCGGCGCGGCGGTGTTGCTTCGGGTCGATCGCGGGGCACTAGTCGGGACGGCCCCAACTGGAAGTGGCCTGCAGGTCAACCTGGACGCGACGGGCAAGGCCTCGGCCACGTGGTCGATGGCTGGGGTGTCGACCGGGGGCGACTCGAGGGTCTTTGCCTGGGTCCCAAATGGCTCCGCCATCGGCGAGGGTGGGATGGCGGTCTTGGGCGACGATCTGAGGCCAACGGTCTGGAGCCAGGATCCGGTGGGCGCAACGGAAACCGCCGACGCCGTCATCGACGTCGTGTTCTCCGAACCTATGATGCCCGTGGTCGAGGCGGACGTAGAGGTCGTCGTCGGCGCATCCTCTTTACCGATCGATTCCGTCGAGATGGACGCGTCCGGCACCGTCCTCACGGTGGTCTTGGGAATCCCGGTGGTCGGGTCGTCGGAAGTGGCCTTCCTCACCTTGGCGGACACGATCCGGGACTCCGGCGGTCTACGTTTGGACGGTACATGGACCGGAGTTCGCTCGACCTACGTGGCGGCCTGGGGCGCGCTGGCCGAGGTTGGCGCGACCGCGTGTGCCGGCACGAGCCCGACGGAAGGGGTGTTCCGACCCGACGGTGACGACGGCCCCGGCGCAGAATCCGATGAAGTGGCGCTCGACGTGTCGGCCGACGTGGTTCCCTCCTGGTGGGTGCTCACGGTCACCAATGGCGCCGGGGAGGTCGTGCAGGACCTCCACATCTTGCCGTCCAGCGCCGCAGACACGTTGATTTGGGATGGACGCGACGGAGCGGCGGCCGTGTTGCCAAATGGCCCGTACACCTTGTCCGCGCAGGCGGCCGACGGCGTCGGCGGGAGAGGGGCGGGTTGTTCGGCCATCGTGACGATCGACAACGGGGGCGGTTCGTGAAGCGTAGTGACGGCGAATGGACACGGCTGGGCCAGCTCGCCGAACAGGGACTCATGGCGGCGGGCCTGGTCCACGAACTTCGGCAGCCGCTGATGGCCGCCAAAGCCGTTCTGCAGATGGCGCAGGCGGACGGCGATGACCCGACGCTGCGCGAGGCGCTGCGCCATTTAGGGCACCTCGAAGCCGTGCTCGAGCACCACGCCGGCCTCGGGCGGTCCGACGAACGCCCGCGGCTTTTCGACTTCGCCGAACGGACCGACCTCGGCCTCGCGATGTGTGAGCACCGCGCACGTCAGGTCGGCGTCCGCGTGCAATGGGACGCACCTTCGGCCCCTGTCTATGTCAGAGGGGTGCCGGCCTCCGCGACCCAGGTGGTCGTCATCCTTGTGCGCAACGCGCTGGACGCGCTGGAGGGCCGAACGGCAGGTCGGTTGGGCGTCGCCCTCGGCGTGCAGGGCGTGTTTGCCCGCCTCGCGGTCGAGGATGACGGCCCAGGCCTTTCTCAGGAGGTCGTGCAGCGGCTTGGCGAGCCCTTTGTGTCCACCAAGGGCTCGGGACAGGGGACGGGCCTTGGCATCCACATCGCGCGCCGTCTCGTGGAGTCCGCCGGCGGGACGGTCACGTGGACGGGCCGTGGGGGGGGCGGGACCGTCGCCGAAGTGCTCTGGCCCTTGGCGACGTAGGTCAGTTCTCGGATTCGGGACCGTCGGTGATGCCGTCGGCGAGTCGCATCGGCCGGCCCTGCTCATCTTTGCCGAGGAAGAACGCGTGCCAACTTGCGTGTTCGTCGGTGGGGTCGAGCCGAGCCGCGACCTCGAAATGGTGGCGCGCCTCCGCGAGCGTCGACCGGTAGACGGCGGGGTCGCCGAAGACGAGGTCGTCGTCGTCGATGCGGCGCCGGAGAATCTCGGCGAGCAGCGCGTGCGCGAGCGCCTGGATTTGGTGGGGCTCGACGTCTTCCAGCCAAGGGCCGGTGTCGGCAAGGCGGTCCAAGCCCTCGCGCGCGTGGCCCTCGGCCTCCTCGATCCGGTCGGTGTCGAGGAGGACGCGGGCCAATTCGAGGTGGGGTTCCGCGATGCGCGGCTCGGCCGCGACGATCTTTCGCAGGGCGGCCTCGGCGGCGTCCACCTGCCCGCTTTCGCGCGCTTGGAGAGCGGCGAGGAAGGCGTTGGAGAGGGCGACGAGCTGGTCGCCTTCGTCGTCGAAGGGTCCGTCCATTCGCGCGGCTACCGCGTGCGGCCGGGGCCGTCGAACGGCGAGTCAAACGGCGTTGGACGCGGGCTCGGCGCCCCCACGACCTGGACGCGAGATCGCAGCCAGGCCACGAGCCTTGGCGCGACGACCCGGCGCACGGGTGGGAGGAGGAGGAGCAGACCCGTCATGTCCGTCAAGACGCCAGGCGACACGAGGAGAAGGGCGGCCGCGAGGAGGAGGGCTCCCTCCGCGAGGTGCCCGGCTACGGGTTGGCCGGTCTGAAGATCCGCGACCGCCTGGCGAAGCAGGGCGGTGCCGCTGCGGCGAAGGAGCCAAGCGCCGACGAGGCCGGTCACAAGGACAAAGGCGACGGTCGCTGGCGTGCCCACACGTTCCCCGACCTCGAGGAGCAAGGCGAGCTCCACGATCGGGAGAATCATGAACAGGGCCGCTAGGCGCGCCATGTGGCCTTCGCGCGACGCCAATAGGTGTCGAGGACGTCGGGTTCGCGACCTTCGTAGGCGTCGCGCCGGATGTCCGCCTCCGCGATTCGGAAGCGGCCCTCGAACTTCGCGAGTGCGCCGCGGAGGGCGTCTTCCCCGGACACACCGGCGTGCCGCGCCACTTGAGCCAGGGTGAAGAGGACGTCGCCGAGCTCTTCCTCGATTTCCAGGCTGTTTCCCGCGGCAAGGGCGGCGTCCATTTCGGCCAGTTCTTCGTCGAGCTTGGCCCGCACCGCGCCTGGGTCGGGCCAGTCGAACCCTCTGGCGGCGACCTTTTCGCCGACGCGGTGGGCGCGAAGGAGGCCGGGCAGGGTCTTGGGGACGCCGTCCAGTGCGCTCCGGTCCTGTCGCGCCTTGCGGGCCTCCCAGGACGCCATGGAACCGTCCGATGTGGGGCCGGTCCCCTCGAACAAGTCCGGGTGGCGCTCGCGCATCTTGGCGGCGGCGCCCGCGGCGACCGCGTCGGCGCCTTTGCCCCCGGTCCGCATGCGAAGCTCGGCGATCGACAGCAGGACAAACAAGAGGTCGCCGAGTTCTTCGTCGACGCCTTCGTTGGCGTCGATGGAGGCCAGCGTTTCGCAGCACTCTTCGAGAAGGTAAGGGCGAAGCGTGGCGGCGGTTTGGCTGCGGTCCCACGGGCAGCCGTCGGGCGCCTGGAGACGGCGGATCACGTCGACCAGGTCGTGCCAACCGCCGCGGTCCATGTCACGCGACTAACGTCGCGTCGTCGGCAGCAACGGCCCGCAGTAGGTGGTCGCGCGAGGCCGCGTGTCGACAGAACCGCACAAGTTTGGCGACTACATGATGGTCGAGCAGATCGCGGTCGGCGGCATGGCCGAGGTCTGGCGCGCCCGGGCGACGGGCCTGGCGGGCTTCGAGAAGGTCGTCGTCATCAAGAAGATCCTGCCCGCCCTCGCGCAGGACGAAGAGTTCATTCGCCTGTTCATCGACGAGGCGAAGATCCTGACGAACCTCGTCCACACGAACATCGTCCAGGTCTTCGAGCTGAACAAGGCGAGCGGGGTGCACTACATCACGCTCGAGCACGTCAACGGCCTCGACCTGGCCCGCGTCGTCAGCCGGAGCAAGACGCGGGGCGCCTTCCCGATCGCGCTTGGGCTCTTTCTCGCCACGGAGGTGCTCAAGGCGCTGGCCTTCGCGCACACGCGCCTTGGGGACGACGGGCAGCCGCTTCGCATCGTCCATTGCGACGTCAGCCCTCAGAACGTGCTCGTGAGCCAGGCCGGCGAGGTGAAACTCACGGACTTCGGCATCGCGCGGTGCGCCTTCCAGGTTCGCGGCCTGCACGACGTCGTCCGCGGAAAGTATGCGTATATGAGTCCCGAGCAGGTCGATGGCCACGAACTCGATGGCCGGAGCGACCTGTTTTCGCTCGCGATCGTGCTGTACGAGCTTCTGACGGGGCGGCGGCTGTTCAAGGCCCAGAGCCGCGACGAGACGATCGCCCGTGTTCGCCGATGCGAAGTGCCGTCGCCGCGCGGATTCCGCCCGGAGATCAGCGAGGATCTCGAAGCGCTGCTCCTCCGTGCGCTCGCGCTACGGCCCGAGGACCGCTTCGCGGACGCCGCCACGATGCTGGACGAACTCGGCGCGCTGTGGGTCCGCGAGGGGCACCGGGCGACGCACGCCGACCTCGCGGCCTTCGTCCGTGAAGTCAGCGGTGAAGGCCCACCCCCCACCCGCGTCCAGCCTCCGACGCCCAAAGGCGTGATCGTGCTTGCGGCGGAGGCCACGGCACCTCCCCGCACCATGGCGGGGCCCAAGTCGGGCCAGGCCGGCGTCCTCAATGCGTGGACTGGACTGCTTGCCGAATCCGGCGCCATCCTGTGGGAGGCGGGCGAGAACTCGGTATTGGCCGTTTGGACGGCCGACGACATCGGGCCGCTGCTGCCGCGCGCTATCGACGTCGCCGCCGCGCTGCGCGACACCGCCCGCCAAGCTGGTTTCCGCTGTTCCGCAGGGCTGGCGCCGGGCGTCGCGCGCTTCGACGCGGGGTCGAGCCGCCCACCGGAGGGCTGGGAGCTGGCGGGACCGTTCTACCTGGCGCGTTGGCTGATGAACCTCAGCGCCCACAGCGGCCGACCCCTCTTGACGGACGTCGGCGCGCGAACCGCGCCCGGGCGGACGCGTTGGCTCGGGAGAATCAGCATCCTCGGCAATCGGACGATTCGGGTCGCCGAGTTGGTGTGATCGACATTCGCCCGCGCGCGGCGACCTCTCCCGCTAAGGCAACTTGCCACGCACCCGGACATCGACGAGCGGGCTGCCCATCAGCACTCTGCGGCCTCCGGTATTCGTCGCTGCCGCCGCCCATCCGGCAGCCAGGCCGAGGTGTTCGCCAACGGCCACCTCGCCCATCGCGCGCCCGTGCCAGTCCATGCCACGTCCGGGTACAAAGGACGCGGACGTTTGCCCGCTGAGCGTCCAACGGCGGAAATCTCCGACGTCCGCGCGCAAGACCAATCGCGGCGTCGGGCCGTGAACCATCGGGGCGAGCCATGTGTCCAGCCAGGCGAGGCCAGTGTCGTCCAGGGTCGACGGCGCTGAAAGGCCACCGACGCGCACTTCGGTCGTGAACCCGATCCGGATGAAATCCGACGACCACCCCCCTGTGGCCGCCGCGGTGGCGACAGCGCCCATTCCCACGACCGAGTTGGGGTCGGACGACAGGACGGTGCCTTCCAACAGGCCGATGCCAGGCGCCGGGATGGAGAACCCCGCCGTGGCCGAAAGGGCGGTGCCGCCTCCGTCATGAACGACCCGCTCGATGAGGAAGCCGGGCGCGACGAACGTCGCGAGGCCTGGCAGCGTCAGCTCGGTCCGCTCGTCCAGTCCCAGTCGCGCCGCCGACGTCAGGCCGAACTGGTAGCGTCCAGCCCCGATGACCTCCGGCCGGCCCGCCCCGGCGTCCAGGTCGGCCGCGAGGGAGCCACAGACGAGTAGGAAGGCGATCACAGGGCCACCTCGGCGAGCACCGGCGCATGGTCCGACAAAGGCATCGTCGGCTGGGAAATTGCGGGTGTGCCGCGCCCGGCGTCCTGAAGGACGTCGCCGGAGAGGAACGTCTCGGTCGTGAACAGGTAGTCGAGCTTCTGAGTCCAGAACACGTCGCCGGAAACACTGTGGCTGGCGAAGGTCGCCTGCGTGGCCTCGTCGAGCCCGTAGGCCTCGAGGCTCGTTTCCGGCTGCCAGGCATCAAAAAAAGGCTGAAGCGCAGCCATGTCGGCGTCCGAGTAGGTGACGGCGTTGACGCCGAGATCGTCGACGTCGGCCTCGTCCGCGTAGTCCCGCGTCGCGATCGAACCCGGTGGGATGACGTTGAGGTCCCCGCCCACGATCATGGGTGGGGGCGCCGCCTCGGCTTGGGCGTAGATGGCTTCGAGGTGGGCCACCTTCGTACCATCGAGTGCGTAGGCTTCGGGGTGGTTGTTGAGGACGGTCAGGTTGGTGGCGCCGAGATCGATCGTGACCTGCTGGATGGCCCGGTGCAGGTAGAAGGCGGCGACGAGCGGCGAGAGGCCCTCGCTCTGCGGCAGGTCGATCCGCGTATGGGCCGTGATGGGCCAGCGGGAGAGGACGGCCATTCCCATGTCCATGGGTCCGAGGCCCTCCTCGGGGACGAAATCGACCTGCCAGATGGGCGTGTACGCGCCGTAGGGCCAGCGGCCGGCGTGCATGAGGGTGTCGAGTTGGTCGACGTAGGCGCTGCGTTGGGAGTGGACATCCACCTCCTGGAGGAGGACGATGTCGGGGTCGATCTCGGCAATGAGGCCGGCCACCGCGTCGAGATGGTCGTCGACCTCCTCGGCGCTCATGTGGACGCGGTCCCCCCAGCCGTCGAACCAGAAGTCCACGCGCCCGCCGCCGAACTTGATGTTCCACGTCAACACGCGGAGGGTCGACGGGTCAGGGACGGCCTCAGGGTAGATGTCGAGGTGCCTCACGGGCTCGTCGGACGTGTCGGCAAAGCGAGTGGACCACGGCAGGCAACCGGCCATGATGAACCACGCCATCGGGCCTCCTCCCCGGTGGCTATGCCAGCGCGCTAGGGCCGTCGCGGGGGGAGACCATGCGCGTCGTCGCGCTGTTCGACGTCGATGGAACGCTTCTGACGTGTAGGGGGGCCGGACGGCAGGCGCTCGAGGACGCCCTCGCCGACCTGACGGGTCGCACCGGCCTTTTGGAGGGCCGCACGCTGGCTGGCGGCACCGACCGAAAGCTCGCAAGATGGGGCTTGGAAGCAGCTGGGCACCCTGTCGACGAGGCTGCCATCGCGGCCGTCCTCGAGCGGCTTCCCGGGGCGCTTGTCACCGCCTTGGAGGCGGTCGACGCCCGCGCACATGCCGGGACCTTCGCGTTGACGGCGGCGATGCGCGAAGCGGGCCACGTCGTCGGGCTTGGCACGGGCAACGTCCGTGAAGGGGCCCACATCAAGTTGCGTCGGGTTGGCTTCGACCCCGACGACTTCGCCTTTGGAGGGTTCGGCGACGACGACGAAGACCGCAACCGATTGATCGGTGCCGGAATCGGCCGCGGGCTGGCCCTTTGCGACGGCCCCGCGCGCGTCGTCGTCATCGGCGACAGCGATCGTGACGTCGCCGCAGCCAAAGCCAATGGCGTCGCCTGCGTGGCGGTCCGGACTTCGCAATCGACCGACGCGCAACTCGCGGGGGCAGACCTGATCGTCGACGACCTGACGGACCCGAGGGCCTGGGCGTTCCTCGGCGTCGGCCGCCATTGACCTGGGCGTCGCGACGGAGCATGGTGCCGGTGCGTCGGAGGGCAGACATGGGCGAGGGGTGGCGGTGCTGGCGCGGAGTGATGCCCGCGGTGGTCTTGCTCGCAGGGTGTGGCGTCCTCGACGGCTTCCTCGGCGGTCCGGGTCCGGACGTCGTGGCCCCGGCGATGGCCCAACTGTCGGCGGGCGACCTTCCGGCGGCGTCCGAGGCGTTGGAGGCGTTGGCCACCGAGCACCCGACCCACTTCGAGGTCGCGACGTCGACGTCTTATGTTCGACTTCTCAAGGGCGATTTCGATGGCGCCGATGCCCTCCTTGCGGGGCTTGAGGCCACGGCCGGCGAGCGCCTTGGCGAGGTCAACCTGCGCCGCGCCATCGTGGCGCATCGCCGCGGGGACCTCGACGCCGTCAAGTCGCTCGGGCTCGCGTCTGCGCGTCCCGAGGGCCGTCTGATGGCTGCGGAAGTGCTGCTTGTGGACATCGAGTCCGACGAGGCCGCGAAGTTGCTGCGGGACCTCGTGTCGATCGAAGGCCAGGTGGGTGAGACGGCGTCGGCCTACTTGAGTCTGCTCGACAGCAACGACGCGAACCTGACCGGTCTCGCGGAAACGACTGCGCTTTGGGCGGTGGGCTCGCGCAAGGACTCGGTGACGGCGGCCGAAGAGCTGGTCAAGGCGCTGCCTGGTGACAGCCCGGAGCGCTTCGAGACCGTGCTGCTTTGGGCCGGCCGGGCGGCGTCGATCGGCCTTCCGGACGTGGCGAGCAGCCTTCTGGCCGACGCCGGCATCCCGTCGAGTCCTGACCTGGCGTGGCGCGTGCAAGCCATCGAGGGGACGATTGCGGCGGCATCGGGCGATATCGACCGTGCCGTGGCGACCTTTGACGCGTTGGGTCAGGCGGGTGCGCCCGCCGACGGAGTCGCGGACGCTCGGGCGACGGCCTGCGCGCTGGCCGCCGACGCCGACGCGGCCCGGCGCTTGGTTGCCGGCTTGGAATCTGCAGCGGCGGCGAGGTGTCTCGCGGCGGCAGGAGCTTGGGACGACGCGAAGGCGGCGGCCACCTCCGGTCTCGTCGACACCTGGCTGGAGGGGCGATGATGTGGTTGGCAACGTTCGCGGCGCTCTCGCTGGCCGCGGATACGACCGAAATCGGCATCCCGGTCACGTTCGAGGTGCTCGACGTCGAAGGGGCCCCCATTCCGACGGCGGTGATTCGTCACCCCAAGGAGCAGGACCGCCATCGCGTCAACGTGGAGACGGGGAGGGCCGTGGTCAGCGCGCTCTACTTGCCCGATGGGACCGAGGTCCTGTTCACCAAAGGGTTGGAACTCGAATTCGAGATTTCCGCCCCCGGCTTTCAAAACGTCCACCTGACGTACCTCGTGCGGAAGCGGCGCAACCTCGTCCCGGTCGAACTTGAGAAACTGGACGTCCAATCGCTGGTCGGTGGCGAAGAGGACGAGGATCCGGTCATTCAGTTTGGGCGCGACAAACCCATCGATTGAGGACGAGATGACGACTGCCCGTCGGAAACCCCTGATGACCGCGCTCGCGTTGTGGTTCGTCGCGGCTCCCGCCCATGCCGGCTGGGGCGACTTCGACGCGCTGTTCGCCGTGCTGCCTTGTCCAGACGGGTGGATGGCGTGTGAAACGTCGGCCGGTGGGCTGAGCCCGGAACCTCTGCGCGACGGCAGCGGCGTTCCCTTGCCAGCCGACCTTCGCGTCGGGTGGTTTGACCTCGCGCCGACGGCGGCCTTCTCGCCCTTCGCCGCGATGGCAGCACGCTCGGGGTCGACGGCCCCGCAGGCCGATCAGGCGGCCGTGGCGGAGCAGGCGGCTGCGAAGGCGGAGGCTGAGCAGGTAGCGGCCGCCGAGGCGCAACGGGTTGCGCAGGAACAGGCAGACGAGGCGCGTCGTCAGCGCGAAGAGGCCGTGGCCCGTGCCAACCAGGAGGCCGAGGCCGCGCGGCGGATGAGCGAACAGGCCGCGTCGGCCTCTGCCGAGGAGCGTGCCCGGTTGGAGAAAGAGGCATCGGCGGCGCGTGAGCGCGCGGCGGCGGCCGAGCGAGCACGGATCGAAGCGGAAGCGCAAGAACGGGCACGCCAGGAGGCCGCACGGGCGGAGGCGGAACGGATGGCCAAGGCCCGGGCCGAGGCCGAGTCAGCCCGCAAGGCCCAGGAGGAAGCGGCGCGCAAGGCCCAGGAGACGTCGGCCGTCGCGGCGGTCGACCCGACGCGGCCCGCCCCGGCGGTCAGCTCGGATTGTACGGACCTCACGAAACTCGAGCCGTCCTCGCTCCTTGGCACATTGACGCCAGGGCAGATTGAGTGCGTCGAGAAGCGCGTCGCCACCGACGTCAAAATGACGGACAAGGACAAGGCGAGCCGGCTGCTCATGTCCAATGCCTTCGCGAAGGGAGACAAGGAAGGCTGGGAGAAGCTCGTCAAGCGGCACCTCGAGGAGATCAATCAGAGCGACCCCGACTTGTCGTACAAATACGCGCTCGTGTTGTCGAAGATGGGCCCGGGCCGTGCGGCGGGTGTCATCAAATGGTCGGACGTCGCGCTGGAAAACAAGACCGTATGGACCGGGGACACGTTCACGAACCGCGTGAACTCGCTCTACAAGTTCCGCGCGGTGGCCGCTCAAAGCCTTTGGCAGAAGGCGGAAACGGATTTCGCCGCGGAAGCGAACGACGACAAGAAGGCGCTCGTCGAGAAGCACCGCAACTCGACCAAGGTGTACGCCCGCGAGTGGTTTGAGTACGCGAAGGTGGCCGGGAAGGATGCGACGCAGGCCTTGCAGTTGTGCATGTCGGCGGCGGGAACCAAGGACTACTGCGAGGGACCGTGATCGGAACGATGTTGGTCGTGTCCTGGTTGGCCGGATGCACGTGTGCGCCGCCAGCGGCCGACATTGCGGTGAACCCGGCGCCGACCGCGCCCCCGGACGCGCTGGTCGATGGCGCGTGGCCCGTGGCGATGGCGCGGCGCGACGACTTCGCTCGCTTCGGGCAGAGCCCCGCGTGGATCGGGCTCATCATGCAGCGGCAAATTCCAATGACGGCGCCGTTGTTCGTTGGCGATTCGGGCGGTTTGGCCCGCGTCCACTCCGAAATGGCGGCCACCTGGCGCCATGCCGCACTGATGTCGGCCCAAGCGACGGTGCAGACCTTTGGTGTGAGCCCGGACCCTGGCGACCCCGCGGGGATGTCGCACCTTCTCAGTGTCTCCTACGTTCTGTTGGGAAACCTCGAAGCCGCCCGCAAGGCCTCATTGGCGGTCCCGACTGACGACCCTACTGCGGTCTGGCATGCGCCTTGGAAGACCTGGTTGGCAGGCGATGCGAAGTGGCCGCCGGATCTGAGCACGTTGCCCTGGACGTTGCCGGAGGTCGCGCCCGGCACGGTGCCCGAACTGCCCCCGATGCCCCACCTGGCGCTGCGCGAGCGAGTCGACGGGGACGCCAAGGTCCGCGAGATGGGCGACATCGGATCGATGGTGGCGCTCGTGCTTTGGCACGATGCAGCGGCACGGGCGGCCGCCCCGGACATGGATCCGTCTCTCGCCGTCTGGATGGCGCCGCACGTTTGGACGATTGAGCCGGCTCCTGCCGCCGCGTCCTTGCCGATGGACTTGCAATTCGGTGGCGACCTGCCGGGACCCGACGACGCGTCGTTTGTGGCCGACGTCCGGCGTTCTGGCGCTTCGGTCATCGATGTCTGGCGCGACCGCAGCCTTCTGGCCTGGATCGTCGCGTCGTCGCGCGGAGAGGGCGGAAAGGTCGACGTCGGCGCCGTCGCCGACCGTGTCGCCGCAACGCGCGAATCTTGGGTCGCCCACGCGGCCGCGCGTGCCGGGGGCGAGGTGGAGGCGCACCATCGCCAATTCGCGGACATCGCGGCCGTGGGTGCGTTGCGCAACCTTGGCGTGGTGCTCGACGCGTTGGGCGACCACGAAGGGTCTGGCATCCTGCGCATCGCCGCCCTCGAACAGAGCGCCAAGGCCACCGCGTGGCCGCCCGGAATGATCGCCCAGGCCGCCTGGGACGCCGGCAATCGCTATCCGTCGCGCCCAGCAGAATTGCTGCACGCAGAAATTCGCCGTTTTCCTGCCCTCGAAGCTGCCCGCCCGGCCATCGATGCCCTCGCCTTGCGCGTGGGCCGCGAGCGTCCGGGCGAAACGCCGGGCATGTGACCCTCGTCGTGGAGTCGTCCATGGGACTGAAACGCACGTTGACCGCCAGCGCACTCGTTGGGTGCGCCCTGATGAGCGTGGCCGGAACGGTCAGCTACTACGAGGAGTCGCTTCCCTCGACGCTCAATCCGCTCTTTGCGCGGACGATGGTCGATCATCGGTCGATCGAACTCGTCTTCGATCGGCTGTATTACCGGTCGGCCATCACGAACGAGCTCAAGAGCCGGCTAGTGGCCTCCCACGAAGTGTTGGGAGACGGCAAGCAAATCCGGCTCGTCCTTCGGGAGGGCGTGAAGTGGCACGACGGCAAGACGCTCGGCCCGGAGGACATCTGCTTCACGGTCGCCGCGATGCTGGACCCCAAAACGCCGTCGACCATCGCGAAGGAGTACCGCGAGAGCCTTGCAAAGTGCGAGCCCTTCGTCAAAGAGAACGCCGCGCTCATCACGTTCACCAAGGCGTTTCACAATCCCCGTGAGCGCATCGCGTTTGCCGTTTTGCCCAAGCACGGATTCCCGTCTACGGCCATCACGCCAGATCTCGAGTTCTCGAATCGTCCGGTAGGAACGGGGCCGACGCGCGGCAGCAAGGGCCGTCGCGAGGTCAAGTTCGCGGCATTCCCCAACGCCCATCACGCTCCCGGCATCACGGAAATGGTGCAAGCGGAGGGTGGCGACCCGTTCGTCCAGGTCCGTACGCTGCTCAACGCCGGCGTCCAAGGCGTCATCTCCGTCAGCCCCCAGTTGCGTCCCGAGGTAGCCGCAAGCGACGACGTCGCGCTGAAATCCTACGACCTGCGTTCGTGGTGGTTCGTTGCGATGAACACGCAGAACGGGCCGCTCAAGGACCGCCGGATCCGCGCCGCCATCGACGCCGCCCTCGACCGGGATGCGCTCAGGGAACTGACGATTGGGGTCGACCCCAATGACCCGAATCCGCCGTGCGAATTCGTCTCGGGACCCTTCGTGCAGTCCTCGCCCTACTACAATCGCTCGATCAAGGTGCGTCCGAAGGCCGACCTCGCACAGGTCAAGGCATTGATGGGGCAGGCCGGAGCCGTCGACCAACACGGCCGCTGGATTCTCAACGGCGCGCCCGTCACGCTCCGGCTTGGCATGAATGGCCCGTTGGACGTCGAGGCGAAGGACCTCCTCAACCAGATCGGCAACCAGCTGCAGGCGGCCGGATTTGACCGTCAGGTGTTCCGGGTCTCGTCGGACGATTGGTCCACGAAGGCCGTCACCGGCGGCTACATGAAAGACTACGAGATGCTGGTCGGAAAGTGGAGTTTCGGCGTTGTCGAAGACGTCAACCCCATGTTCCAGACCCGCCTTCCCACGGGCCAGGGTGCCCTGAACGTATTCAACTACAGCAACAAGGAAGTCGACGCGACCTTGGCGCGGTTCGATGCGGCGCGGACGGACACGGAGGCGCAGGACGCGTACCACGACCTGCATCAGCTTCTGAGCACGGAGTTCCCGTACGCCTTCCTGTGGCGCCTCGATACGAAGAGCGCCTGGCGCAACGAGGTACGGAGCAACACGATTGCGCCGTACTTTTACTTCACCGAGTTCGATTCCTGGAAATTCTGATCCATGGGTGCACCCGACTGGACCCGGCCGACGATTCGGCTCGCTTCCGCGGGCCTGTTGCCGTTTGCTGTGCCGGCCGTGTTGACCGCCACGTTGTGGGCTTTGCCCGGCGATCCGGCCGCCATCATCTGCCCGCCCGCAATTTGTACGGGGGGGGCCGAGCTCGCGGCCCGCTGGCACCTCGATGCGGGCCCCACGGGTTTTTACACCCATTGGATGACGTCGGCGCTCCAGGGCGATTTCGGCAACAGTTGGCGCATGGCCCAGGGCACCCCGGTGGGTGAGCTGCTCTGGACGAGCCTCCCGGTAACGACGGCGCTGGTGGTGCTTTCGGCGCTGTGGATGGCGTCGCCGGCTGTCCTCGCCGGCCTTGGCCGCCTGCCCCGGGCCGGTGATGGCGTATTGCGGGCCGCGGGCCTGGCGCCGAGTGTGTTGCTGGCGCTGTTGGCGGCGGCGTTCGTCGAGATTCGCTACGGGGCCCTTTCCCACGACGGCTTCCCGGCGCTGCTCCGCGTGGGCCTCGCGTCGCTCGTACTTGCCTTGGCGGACGGGGCGACGTCCCAGGCCGTTTCCGCGACGCGCACGGTGTTGTCGGAGGAGGGAAAGGCCCGCTACCTTGGCATTGCGACGCTCCGCGGAGAGGGGGCGCTCAGCAACCTGCTGCCCAACGTGCTGCCTACCCTCGCCGGCTATTGGCGCGGTCGGATGCTGCACTTGTTGTCGGGTGCCGTCGTCGTCGAGGTCATCCTCGGCGTGCCCGGCTTGGGCGAACTGCTCTGGGATGGCACGCTCCTGCAGGATTTCGGCGTCGTCCTCGCGGCCGCTTGGGCCTTTTCTTGGATGGCGGCCTGTCTGCTGCTGGCGCAGGCGCTGGTCGAGGTCGGTGTCGTGGCGGCCGTCCGCTATGTGCCGGCGCGGGTCGTCACGTGAACCGCGGGACCGCCCTGACCGTCGCGTCGGCCGGGATGGCGGCCCTGCTTCTTGCCGGGGCATTGGCGCCCGAATTCCTGCCCGTCCCTGAACTCGGCACGCGGATGGCCCCGCCCTGGGAGGCCCCGCCGTTGGGTCGGGACGACCGCGGGATTCCACTACATCTGATGGCCATGCAGGGCGCCGGCATCGTTGCAGGACCCGCGTTGATGGCGGCGGTGACGACCGCGGTTTGTGCTGGCCTCGCAGGGTGGATTCGCTGCCAGAATCTACCCCGGCTCGATGGCGCCATTCAGGCCGTCGGGGAGGTCCTCGGATCCTTGCCGCGGCTCGTGGTCGTGCTGGTCGCCGCCCTTCTGATTCCGCCGTCCTTCAAGGGTCTGATGCCCGTTGCGGTAGTGTGGACGGTTCTTTCCCTGCCCGCCGCCATGGACGAGGCCGCGGTCGCTGCAGCCCGCCTCGGTGGGGCGCGGTTTGTGGAAGCGTTGCGCGCGCACGGTTTCAGTCAATGGCGGATCTACGGCATCCACATTCTGGGGACGAATCTCCGCCCCATTCTCGTCCGCCAGGCCGCAGAGGTGGCGTCCCAGGTCGTCTTCCTGGAGATTGCGCTCTCTTACTTGGCCGTCGCGCGCAACGAGCCGAGCTTCACACACCGAGAGAACCTGGCTTCGTGGGCCAATCTCCTCTACCTCGGGTACACGGCTCTCCTCGGTCAGCCGCTCCTGCACGCGCTCGTGTTGGCCATTTCGCTGCTTGCAGCGGTCGTCGGTTGTGCCCACCTCTTCGTCGTTGCGGCCCGTGCGCGATGAACGACGTCCGCTTGCAACTCAGCGACCTGTGCATCCGCACGCGGGAGCGGCCCCTCGTGGAGGGTGTCCAACTTCTGGCCCGCAAAGGCGAGGTGACGGCAATTGTAGGGCCCTCGGGCGCCGGCAAGACGTTGACGGTGCGCGCGGCGATGGGCGTCGTAGAGGTGGATGCTTGCGTCGTGTCCGGCTCTCTCCGCTACCCAGAACACGGCGACCAAGATTTGCTTGGCGGATTGGGCAACGGGACGGCGAGGGACCGGGCGGAGCTGGCCCGCCGAACGGCCGCGCTTCGGGGCGGCTACGTGACGTACTCCCCGCAAGCGGCCAGCAGCGCGCTGAATCCGGGCCGGACGGTCGGCCATCAACTCGCGATCGCGATCGGTCGGCGCTCGACGCCACCGTCCGATTTGGCGGCTGCGATTCGGCAGGTGCTCGAAGAGGTCGACTTGCCGGGGCGCGCGGCGGCCGCGTTGCCGACGGAGTTGTCGGGAGGCCAGGCGCAGCGCGCGGCGCTTGCGGTGGCGATTGCGCCGCGGCCCCGCGTGTTGATCGCGGACGAGCCGGAGACGGGACTGGACCCGGTTCTGCGACGTCTCGTCACCGAGCGCATGTTGGCCATCGCGCGCGAACACGGTGTGGCCTTGGTCCTCGTCAGCCATCACCGCGAGACGGTCGATCGCATCGCCAATCACGTCGTTCAGGTGGGGTGCCAATGACCGCCCCCATCGTGTCGCTGCGGAACGTCAGTCGGAGCTTCGACGTTCCCGGCCCCTGGCCCTGGTCGCCGAGCGTACGCGTCGACGCGGTCGTCGACGTGGACCTCGAACTGCGGCCGGGCGACGTCTTGGCCCTGGTCGGACAGAGCGGGTCCGGCAAGACGACCGTGTCGCGCCTCGTTTTGGGCCTTGAACGGCCATCGCGGGGTGAAGTCTACCTTGAAGGTTCGCGGTGGGACGACCGGCCGGAGCGGGAGCGGCGCCCGTTTCGGCGACGCTACCAGTACGTCCCCCAGGACGCGATGTCTGCGCTCGATCCACAACAGACGGTCCTCGAGCACGTCGTGGAGTCCCTTCGCGTGCTCGTGGGCCGAAGCCGAGAGGCGGCCGTCTCCGAGGCCGCGACCCTGCTCGCTCGGCTGGGCTTGTCGGCGCGCCACGACGCGTTGCCGCGAGAATTGTCGGGCGGTGAACAACGCCGCGTCACGCTTGCGCGGGTGTTGGCGTTGTCCCCGGTGCTCATCGTCGCCGACGAACCGACGAGCGGACTCGATGCCGACCGCCAAGATCAGGTCCTCGAGGACCTCGTCCGCAACATGCCCGCGGGCGCCGCGATGATCCTCGTCACCCACGACATGCCGCAGGTGCGCAAGTACTGCACGCGGGTGGCCGTGATGTTGGGGGGCCGAATCATCGAGGAGATGGCGGACGCCTCGTCGGAGCCCAGCCATCCGTACGCGCGCATGCTCTTCGACCCGTGGGGAGACCACGACACTTCACTTTCGGTGGCCTCATGATGCTCTTGACGCTGTGGGTAGACGTCGCGTTGGCATGTGACGGCGCCGAACGGACGCGCCTCCTCGACGAGGCGAATCGCTTGGCGGCCCGCAACGCCTGGGCGGGCGTCGAACGCGCCTACGTTGGCCTCGTCGGCACCGGTTGCGACCTGCGTTTCGACGAGCACTTCCTCGGCGCGCAGGCTTCACGGCATCTCGGGGACACCAACCAGGTTTACGAACGGCTCGGGGCGGCGGCCGCACTGGAACGGCGGCCCGAATGGGTCGAGGAACTTGCGGCGATCGACGCCAGCTACGGCCGCGTCGAATTGAAGGGCGACCCGCGTCACCGACCCGTCTTGTCGCGCGAGGCGATGCCATTTGCGCCGGACGCCCGCCTGAGCATCGAGTTCGCGATGCAGGTCGTCGCGAATACGGGCTCTTTCCGAGGGATGTTGCCGACGGGCGACTACGTCATCGGTGACAGAGCGTTCAGCGTCGCGACGGGTCCGGACTTTCAAATCGTCCAGGTCGGCAAAGTCAAGGGCGCTCCGACACAAGACGCCGGCCTCGTGTCGTGGTTTGGACCCATTGCGTCGCTTGGCGCGGGGTGGTCGACGTCGCCGGAGCCGTCGGCGCCCGTCTTGGACGACGCCGGGGTCACCCAGTTTTCCCCGTCCGACGTATCTGGCGTCGGGCCGGCCCTTCGGCTGGGTGCGGAATTCGGGCTCAGCTACCGAAAGCCGGCGCTTGGGCTGTCGGCCTCCCTCGGGTACGGCGGCGTCGTCGGTGCCGATACCTTCCATGTGCCCGACGCCTGGCTCGCTGGCGTGTTGCGCACGCCGCGTCTTCGCGTCGCCCTTGGGCCGAGTTTCAGCGTCTTCGCTGGGCGCGGGACCGGCGTCGCCGAATGGGTGGACGTGGGACAGCACACCGAGCTGAACCCCGCTTCCGAGATCCGGTACCAGGGGGCGTCCTGGGGGCCCGGCGTGGCCGGTGCCGTCGGGATGGGCGTCATGGACATCGGCGACGCCCTGGAAGGGGCCATCGAAGTTGGCGGCGCCTGGCACAACGACGGGTCGCGTTCGCTGACCCAAATTTCGATTCGATTGGGAATCATTCCGCGCGTTGCGCATTTCGAGGGAGGGTGACCATGCCATCTGCAGTCCTTCTGTTTGCGCTGCAGGCGGGGGCCGGCGAGGTGCGATTCACGGGGGAGGGCCATGCCTACCACCCCATGTGGTCGCACGACGGCCGCTACATCGCCTTCGAGGTCAACCGCTACGCTGGCAACATCGATTTGTTCATCAGCGAAGTGCAGGGCGCCATCGCCAAGGACGCCGCGCGCGTGTCGATGCCAGGCGGATCCACACCGTTCGGCGGCAGCGGACAGGTGACCATCAATCCGGTGTGGCACCCCGAACGCGTCGCCATCTTCGAGGGCAGCAACCAGGGCGGCCAATACCGGCTCTACAGCTACCAGCCCGGTGGGGGCGCGGCCTTTGAGCTCGTGCCCACCTCCGTCGTGCCTGGCGACCTGACGTTCCCGAGCGTGAGCAAAGACGGCAAGGCCATGCTGTTCGTCAGCGACGCGACGGGCCGTGGGGACCTGCGCGTCCGCGACACGGCGACGGGCAAGATCACCCAACTGACGCAGACGACCGCCGTCGAGATGTTCCCGCTGTTCACGCCCGACCGCGCCAACGTCCTGTTCACGCGCAAAGCGTCGGCCACCGAGGACGTGTTCAGTCTGCCGGCCGCTGGTGGAGCGGAAGTGGCCGTGGTGGGCGGTGGCGGGGATCAGACCCGCCCCGTGGTCGCCGAAGGGGGCCGCGTGCTCTTCTTCGACGGCGCCCGCGGCGAGGGACTCTGGGACCTCGCAGTCCTTGACGCACCCGGCGGCGCGAAGCGCACCGTGGCGCGAGGCGTGCGGCTGCCGTTGCGCGCACGGCCGTCCTTGAGTCCGGACGGGAAATGGGTCGGCTATGCTTACGACGACCCCACGAAGGCGGACAAGGTCGTGCTGGCACGGGTCGACGGGTCCAAAACCGTCGAAATCCACACGGAATTCAAAGGGTGTGCCGAACCGGCGATTGCGCAGGCCAATGGCCGCGTGCTGCTCGCCTTCACGGCGTTGCCGTCGACCGGGTCCGACTGGCGCTTTCTCTACGTCATGGACGTGACGGACCAACTGCTCTGAGCAAAAAAAAGCGCGTCGGGCCACAACGGCCTGACCCGCTGAGCGGGCGGCCGAAGGGTCGGCCGCCCGATTGCGGTCACGTCAGAGGACGCAGACCTGGTACATGGACATGTAGGGCCCAGGCGTGAAGACGGTCTCGCCTTCCCAGCAGTTCGCGCTGACGCCGTAGCCCTCGAAGAAGGCCACTTCGACGCCGAGTTCGTAGTACGTGAACGCGAGGTGGTTGGCGCTGTCGCTCCACCACGAGCCGGTGTACTCGGGGCCGACTTCGGGCGCGAAGGTGATGGAGCCGTCCGCGTTCAGCGTCGTCTCGTGCGACGAGATGGACGACGGGAAGCACTCGCACTCGAAGAACGAGCCGAGGCCGGTGCCCGTGCAGTGATCGATGTGCACGTCGGCCGAACCCGTGAAGTCGGTCACGTTGTAGGTCAGCAGCGTCGGGGTCGACGTCGCGTCATTGTTGGTCTCACTGGACTCTGCGGTCACGGTGTCACCGTGGGCCGAGATCGTGACCGGGCCGGCGTTGAGCGGGATGGCGTAGTCGAACCAGACCGTGGCGGACTTGTTCTTCTTGAGGTTGGCGGTCGTGCACTTGATCACGTTGGACGTGAGCGTGCAGCCGGGCCCAAGGGCGCCGACCGTGCCGAGCACGTAGGACGTCGGGCTGGTCGCCGTCAGCGGGAGCGTGATGTCCACGGTGTTGCCGGTCGCCGTGCTGGTGCCGGTGTTCGTGATCTTCACATTCCAGCGCGCGGTCGCGTAGACATACGCGCCGACGGGCGGGGTGATGATGGTGCTGATGTCGGCCGTGGGAGCGGCTTGAGCGAGAGTTGAAACGATGAACCACATGGTGCCTCCTGGCACCCTTGGAGTGCTTGGATCTTCGACCCACATCCACCGACATCGACAAGGTGAAGGAATCGCGAAGGATCAGCCGCGGACGATTCTTACCGCCAAAACGGCCCGGTCTGTCGCTTGCTCGACCGTCAACGTCCAGCCTGGCAGGCGGATCACCTCGCCCGCGGCCGGGATGCGGCCGGTGCGCGTAAGGAACAGACCAGCGACAGTGCTGAAGTCCCCGTCGGGCAGTTCGATCCCGATCGCGGACTCCAAATCGGCGATGCGCACCTTGCCTGGCACCCGCCACTCGCGTTCGCCAAGGCGGCGGACGGTCGGTTCGGAGTCCCGCTCGTCCTGGATGTTGCCAACGATCTCTTCGAGGAGGTCCTCGAGCGTGACCACGCCGATGCTGCCGCCGTACTCGTCGACGACGACGGCGAAGCGCTCCTCGGACTTGAGCATCTCCTTGAGCAGCTCGTCGACCCGTTTCGTCTCGGGGACGAACACAACGGGCGACATCAGCGTACCCACGTGAGGCGGCGCATCGACGTCGAGACCCAACAGGGCCCTGTGATGAACGACGCCGACGATGTGGTCGACCCGGTCCCGGTAGATGGGAATGCGGCTGTGGCCGACGCGGACGACGAGGTCAGCCGCCTCGGATGGCGTCGCAGCTTCGGGCAGCGCGGCGACCTCGACGAGGGCCGTCATGCAGTCGGCGACAGTCGTGTGGCTCATGTCGAGCACGCGTCGGATGATGCGTCGTTCCGCGGGGTGGATGTCGCCGAGGGGGCTGTCTTCGATGAGTTCGACGATGTCTTGCCGCGCGATGGAGGCTTCTTGGGCCCCGACGAGTCGGCGGAGTGTGCGGCCCCAGAAGTTCAGGAGGAGCAGGACGGGTCCCAACGCGGTGACGGCGAGGCGCATCGGGCGCGCGACGACGAGGGCCACGCGGTCGGCGTGCCAGGTCGCCACGGTCTTTGGCAACATCTCGCCGAGGACGAGGGCCAAGGGCACGAAGGCGACGGTGACCGCCCATTCGGCGGTGATGCCGAAGTTGGCCAACAACATCGATGTCAGCGTCGTGGCGCTGACCACCGACGTGTTGGTGCCGATGAGGCACGTGCCGAGCATTTGCTCCTCTTTCGACAACAACTCCAACGCGGCGACAGCGCGGCGGTCACCCTCCTCGGCAAGGCTGGCGAGGCGGGCGCGGCTGGCCGTCACGAGGCCCATTTCGGCGCTCGCGAATGCGGCCTGAGCGGCGACGCTGAACAGCAGCCCCGCAATCAGCTCTGGCGACGTCATTCGGACACCGGAATCGCCACCACGGCAACTTCAACGATGCGGCGGCCTTCCATGTGTCGAACGACGAACCTGTGGCCCGCGGCCTCCACGACGTCACCGCGCCGCGGCAAACGTCCGAGGTGATGGAAAACGAAGCCGGCGAGTGTGTGGTACTCGCACTCCGGAAGCCGGATCCCGCTCGTCTCGGAGAAGTCCTCCAAGTCGATGCCCCCGCGGTACCTGCCCGCGGCTTCGTCGGCGATGTCCTCGGCGGAGTCGTCATCGATCTCGCTGATCAACTCCGACAACAGGTCGTCGAGCGTGATGAGGCCGACCAAAGTGCCGTGTTCGTCGACCACGAACGCCATGTGGAATTTCTGGTCGAGGAACTCGCGCAACATCGTCTCCGCCGACTTGCTTGCGGGTACGAAGACTGGGGGGACGAGCAAGGGACGGATGCTGATCGGGGCGTCCGTCGGCGAACGCCGCAGCCGGAGGAGGTCCTTGACGATGAGCACGCCGGCGATCTCGTCGCCCCGTTGGGTGGTGACTGGGATTCGGCTGTGCCTCGACTTCGAGAGCCGGCCCGTCAAATCTGCCCAGGAGATGCCAAGCGGCACGGTCTCCATGTCGGGCCGCGGCGTCATCAGGCGTTCGACGGTCAAATCGTCGAAGGCAAAGACGGCCTCGATGATCTCGGCCTCGAGCCGGTCGATGGCCCCAGTCTGTGTCCCGCGGTCGACGTAGATCAGCAGTTCGTCCTCGGCGAGGCCGTCGCCGGCGCGCTTGCCCGTGGCGCCGAAGAAGCGGGCCAGGGGGTCGATGAGTGCGGTCAGCGCCCGGCGGATGGGGGTGACAAGCGTGAACCACGTCGTGAAAGGCCACGCCGCGAGGAGGGCCCAGAGGCGGTTGAAGCGGAAGGCGAGCACCTTTGGCGTCATGTCCGAAACGAGGACGAGGACGGGCAGGACGACGACGACATTGAGCCACGGCCGGTCGGGTGCCGCGGCCGTGACGGCGGCCGCGCCGATGCTTGCGATGCCGATGTTGACGGTCTCGTTGCCGATCAACACGGACGCGATGACGGCCGGCCGCTGGGCGAGAAGGCGTGTGACCTGGGCGCCCGCGTGGCCTTGGCGCGCCATCCACGCGAGGTCCACCTTCTGCAGGCTCGTCAGGGCCATCTCGGTGCCAGAGAAGAAGAACGACGCGGCCAGCAGGAGCACGAGGATGAGGGCGGATCCGGGACCGAAGGCAAGGACGTCGGCGGACGCGATCATGCGGCGCCCGCGAAATGGGTCCAAGCCGGCGTCGGCCAACCGGAGTCGCCGACGGCCCCGGTCATCGTGCCGATGCGCGTCGCGCGGCGCCCAGTGGCCTCCACATGGGGTCGGGGGTCGTCGCTTGGGCCGGTGGTGAACAGCAGCTCGTAGTCTTCGCCCCCGGTCCATACGACGTCGCCGGAGCCGCCGGGGATGGCGTCCACGTCGACGGAGGCGCCCACGCCGGAGGCCACCGTCAGGCGGCGGAGGTCCGTCGCGAGGCCGTCCGAGAGGTCCATGGCCGCGGTGACTCGGCCCCACCGCGCCAAGGCGAGGGCGGCGTCTAGCGGGGGGTCCGGGCGGCGCCACGCGGCCAGCGAGGCCTCCGGGGGATGGGGCTCTTGCCAAGCGCGGCCGGCCACGCCCAACGTGCCGGTGACCCAAAGGGCGTCCCCTTCGCGCGCCCCTTTCCGGGTCATCGGACGAGCGACACAATGGCCGCCCATGGCGATGTTGACGATGACGACGGCAGCGCGGACGGTATCCCCGCCGACGAGGGCCACCCGCCAACGGTGGCACGCTTCGGCGAGGCCGTCAGCGAAGGAATCCACCCAGGCACCATCCGCGTCGGGAAGGCCAAGGCTGAGCAACATCGCCTGGGGGGCCGCCCCCATTGCGGCGAGGTCGGAGACGTTGGCGGCGACGGCCTTGTAGGCAATGTCGGCCGGGCTCAGGCGCCCGTCGAAATGGGTGTCTTGAACCAGCATATCCGTGGTCCAGACCGCGCCCGACGCCAGGATGGCGGCATCGTCGCCAGGACCGAGCGGCAGGAGCCCGGCGGATACGCGAGAGGTGATGCGGGCGATGACGTCGAACTCCGCGTCGGGTGGGGGTCGGTCCATGTAGGGGACTGCAGTAGCGGGTCTCCGACGGCGTGCCAACTCCCCGCGGCGCGACCTTCGGCCCCATTCGAGGGCGCTAGGGGGTCGGAGGTGGCCCCGGGATGGCGACGCGGATGGCGTCGCGGCCGACCGTGTAGAGCACGAGGTCGCTGGTGGCGCGGCGCGTCGTGGCGTCGAAGTCGCCCGCGCCGGTGATGGGGTCCGCGACTTCGGCGTCGAGCAGCGCTTGAAGGAAGGCCGCGCGGTCCGCCGCCGGGCCGCGGGCCGCGGTCCCTAGCAAGCGTCCGACGTCGTAGGCGGAGGCCTCGAGGGCCGACGGGGTTCTGCCGTACTCGGCCTTGAAGGCCTGGCCCCACTCGATGGCCTGGGAGGTCCCGATACCAGGGCTGAAGACATCCACGAACAGGCCCGTCCGCAGGTATTGGCCGCCATTTGTGACGACCTCGCGGCTGTTCCAGCTGCTCAGGCCCACGACGGGTCGGTACGGACTCTTGTCCTTGTACGGGCGGAATTCGCCCATCGGAAATTCGTTGAACGCGAGGGCCGCACAAGCAAAGGGCAGGTCCCGCGCGTTTTGGGGCAAGAAGAGAGCGTCGTAGTCCGCGTCCTTGACCGCTTTCCGCAACTTCGCGCCGTGGGGTACGAGGTCCTTGGCGTCCGAGGGAAACAGGACCGTGGCGGCCACCGACGCGCCTGAACGGCCCGCGGACCCGGCGAAGGCCTCCGATGCGCTCTTGCCGTAGGCGTTGTCTGGCGCGAAGACGGCAAAGCGGCGGTAGCCGTAGTCCCGGGTGAGCGACGCGAGCAGGAAGTCCGTCTGGTCCGAACGTGTGGGAACGCCCTGGAGCAGCCAAGGGTGGCCCGTGGGGTCGTCGACCGACTGGGACAGGCTGACGAGGGGGATGTGCAGCGCATCGGCAGCGGTGAGCACCGGGCCGGTCTCGTCGGACAGCAGCGGGCCGACGACGGCGATGGCGCGCTCCGTGAGGGCGGCCCGTTCCAGACCGGCGACGGCGCCCTGCGGCGACCCGCCCGTGTCGATCTCGAGCAGCGTCCGGTTGCCGCCTGAGGCTTCGTAGCCTTCGCGCAGCGCCTCCAAGATCTGGCGTCCGACGCCTTCGTACTTGCCGGACAGCGGCAGGAGCACGGCGATGCGGTTGGCGTCGGCCGGGGGTGCGTCGATTCGGCGAAGGAGCGACGCTGCCGCGACTGCCGTCGGCGAGCCCGCAGGAGCCGACGACAGCGCGGACTGGGCCGCCTTGCGGGCGTCCTCCTTACGTCCCTCCGCGAGCGCCTGTTCGGCGCGGGCCAGCGGGTCGTGGGTGGCCTTTCGTCCCTTGGCGACGTCAGCCAGCGCGGCTGCGACGCGTTCCTGGACGGCGGGGTCGGCCGACGCGGCGGCGAGGGCGGCCCGGCTGTGGTCCGCGGCTTCGGTGGCGTCGTTTCGGTGTGCGGCGTCCAACGCGAGCAAGAGGTGCCGGTCGGCGTCCTGGGTCGCTGGAATCGACTTGGCGGGCGCACTTGCGAGAGCGCGGCGGGCCGCCTCGTCGAGGGGGCCTCCGGCGTCCAAAAGGACCTTGCCAAGGCGCGCCCCGGCACTCGCCGCCGAGCCGGCGGCCACTTGCTCAAACCAGCGGCGCGCGGCCGCGGCGTCGCCAGACAACCGGCGCTGCTCCCCCGCGTAGAGCAGGACGGTGTCGAGGTCGGCGGCGTCGACGCCGGAGGTGAGGGCGTTTTCGAGGACGGAAATGGCGCGGGCGCGGTCCGTCGCCGCGTAGGCCAACGCATCGTCGACGACGACGGGAAGCGCCAGGGCCCTGACGGCGAGCAAAATGGCCAGGATCATGGGCGCTCCTTGGCGGCCGCGTCGAAACGCTGGCGCCTGGGATGGGCATCTGGGGGCAACGCGTCGAACCAGCTGTCGAGGGCCTTCTCGCTGGCCTCCGTCAGCCGTGTGGGTACTTCGAGTTCGAAAGAGACGTGCAGATCCCCGCGGCCAGAGCGCTGGGCGCGCGGGAGGCCCCGGCCGGTCAGGCTGGCCGTGTGACCCGCGGCGGCCCGAGGGGGCAGCGCCACGGCGAGCGGGCCGTCGAGCGACGGCAGCTCGAATCGGGCGCCGAGGACGAGTTCGCGAAACCGAACGGGCACGCGAAGGACGAGGTCGTCGCCCCGCCGCTCCAGCGTGGGGTGGGGGGCGATGTGGACGGACACGAACAGATCCCCAGGCGTGGCTCCTGGCGCTTCGTCGCCCCGCTCGCCGACCCGCAGCTTCTGGCCGTCGGCGACCCCAGGCGGCACCTGGACGCGCAGGGTCTCTGGCGTGGCGCAAAGGCCCTCTCCCGCACACGCGCTACAGACTTGCACGGCGGTCCAGCCTCGCCCGTTGCAATGCCAGCAGGCGCTGCGCAACAGACGGGCCCGGGTGGACCGGCCGGTCCCCGCACAGGTCGCGCAACGGCGGCGGTTCTCTGGCAGGGTCCCGACGCCCCCACATGGGTTGCAGACCCGCTTGCGGGTCACTGACAGCGACGGCGTCGCGCCTTTCATGACGTCGGCGAGCGAGATGTCCACGCGGGCGGCGAGGTCGCGTCCGCGCGCCGGCCGGCGCTTGAACAGGTTGCCGAGCAGGCTTCCGACGACCTCGCTCACTTCATCGGGCCGCGGCGGGCGGCCGTCCTCGGTGTAGAGCATGCCGAGCTGGTCGTAGCGTTGGCGCTTCTCGGGGTCTGACAAGGTCCGCCAGGCCTCTTGGGCGTCCTTGAAACGCCGAGCGGCGTCCGGATCGTCCGGATTTCGGTCGGGATGCCATTGGCGCGCGACCGTGCGCCACGCGCGCTTGATCGCCTCGGCGTCCGCGCTGCGTTCCACACCCAGGATGTGGTAGTAGTCGTGGCGCGGCATGGAGGGGTTCGGTAACCCGTGGGACGCTTGCTCATGACGGCCGCGTTGGCGGTCTGCGCCTGCGCCGAACCGGCGTCCGTGCCTGCGGTGACCGAGGTCGGCGTCACCATCGAGGTTCGGCCCGGTCTGCGCGACCTTGTGGCGACGGCCGTGGGCGAGAGCGCTGTCCCATGGACGTGGATGTGGCAGGTGGACGGTGAGCCGACGCCCTGGGACACGGAGCGGGTGCCTGCGACGGCGCTTTGGCCCGGGCAGCTTTGGCGGGCCACCGTCAAGGGATTGGACGCCAAGGGTGGGCCGTTGGAAGGCCACGCCGAGGCGGAGATTCCCGCCGCCTTGGGCGGCAATGTGCTCGTCATCATGCTGGACGACGTCGGCGTCGACAAGCTTGGGATGTACGGCATCACGGACGGGCCGCCGACGCCGACGTTGGATGCTCTCGCGGCCGAGAGCCTGCAGTTTTCCAACGCCTGGGCGGCGCCCACGTGTAGCCCGACACGGGCGATGGCCCTCACGGGGCGCTTGCCTCATCGCCATGGCACGGGGCAGTTCATCAACATGAACGTGGAACCCTACGCCCACCCGACGGCGTCGATCTTCTTGCCGACGGCTCTGGCAGAATCGCGCACCGAGGTTTGGTCCAACCTGGCCCTCGGAAAGTGGCACCTCGCTGGCGAGACCGTGCCGCGCGAACTCGCGCATCCCCACGACTCGGGATTCGAGCGCTTTTTCGGCTCCCCCGGCTACCTCAACGAGGGCAGCCTGGACTACGACGGCTACTTCCTGTGGCGGAAGAACGTCGACGGCGTCGCGGAGACGGTGGACGTCTACAACACGACAGACACCGTCAACGACGCGCTCGCCCACATTCCGGAGCTGCCCGAGCCCTGGTTTGTCTGGCTGTCGTTCAACGCTGCACACACGCCCTACCACATCGCGCCCGAGGAATTGGTCACGCAGGCGTTGCCCCTCGATCCGACCGAATTCGACCTGTTCGACGGCATGGTCGAGGCGATGGACACCGAAATGGGACGGTTGTTTGACGGTTTGGGCTCCGATCTCCTTGGACGGACAACGCGGATCGTCATCGGAGACAATGGCACGAGCGACCTCGTCGCGGAGGTCTTCGATCCGAGTCATGCCAAGGGCAGCGTGTATGAGGGCGGGGTGCGCGTTCCGATGTGGGTTTCGGGGCCTCATGTGGCCGACCCGGGCCGGGTCGTCGAGACACCCGTGCTGGCGACCGACATCTTCCCGACCGTGCTCGACTTGGCGGGGGCGCCCCTGCAGGACGACAACCTTCAGCTGCTCTTGCCCTTGAGAGACGGCGGGACACGCGAGCTCGACGGCGTGAGCCTCCTGCCTCTGATGATGGAGACGGCGCCGGACTGGAAGCGGACGGTCATCGTCACGGAGAAGCTCATCCCCAATGGACCTCCGCCCTGGCTCCTGCACCTTCGCGCGGTGCAAGACGGGAGGTTCAAGCTCCAGGAGACGTTCAAAGGGACCGTCGAGATGTACGACTTGACGGAGATGTACGGGCTCGTCGAGGGTCCCGACAAAATGCTGGCGCCCCTCAGCGCCGAAGCTCAGGCCGCTTACGACACGTTGTCTGCTGCCCTCGCGAGCTTGGACGCCGAACCCTACGAAGGGTTCTGAAGGCCGGACGTCGCACCGGGCCGTAGGGTGCCCACACAGGCCGGACCCCGGTCCGATAACGGGGGCGAGGGGAACGATGGCTTCGGGCTTCGCGCTTTTGCCGACACGCCGCTTCGGCCCGATGTACGCGACCCAGTTCCTTGGCGCGTTCAACGACAATCTGCTCAAGAACGCGTTGGTCATCATGATCACGTTCAAGGGCGTCGGCGTCTTTGGCCTTTCGCCAGAGATGATCGTGGCCCTTGCAGGCGGCCTTTTCATCCTGCCCTACTTCTTGTTCTCCGCGTTCGCGGGGGAACTGGCCGACCGGGTGGACAAGGCCGCCGTCATCCGCTGGACCAAGGTCGCGGAGATCGGCATCTGCCTCGCCGCTGCGTTCGCGTTCTGGGCCGAAGCCGCCGAGGTCCTGCTCGCGCTGCTCTTCGCGATGGGCCTTCACGGAGCGATGTTTGGCCCGTCCAAATACAGCATCCTTCCCCAATTGCTGCCAGAAAAGGAACTCGTCGCTGGCAACGCGATGGTGGAGCAGGGAACTTACCTGGCCATCCTGCTCGGCACGTTGGCCGGCGGCCTGCTCGTCTCGCGGGAAGGTGGCACGCTGATCGTGGGTGGCGCGCTCGTCGCCGTCGCTGTCCTCGGGACGATCACGGCGTTCCAGGTGCCGGCTGCGCCCCCGACCAGGGTCAGCGGCCCCCTGCGTTGGTCACTCGTCGGGCCCACGCGTGACGTTCTGGCCATCACGCGGCGCTACCGGCCCGTCTGGCTCGCGGCACTCGGCATTTCCTGGTTCTGGCTCTTCGGCGCCACGTTCCTGTCGCTTTTCGCCCCCTGGACCAAGAACGTCCTGCATGGTGACGCGTCTCTTGCGACACTGTTCTTGGCCCTGTTCTCGGTGGGCATTGGGGTCGGCAGCCTCCTCTGTGAGCGCCTTTCCCATCACCGTCTTGAACTTGGCATTGTCCCCATCGGCGCCTTGGGTCTGACGGTGTTCACCGCGGACCTCGCGTGGGTCGGCGAGCCTTGGGTGGCCGAATCGTCGCCTCTGGGAGTGATGGCCTTTTTGAGCCGCCCAACGGGCGTTCGCATCGCCATCGATCTGTTGCTCATCGCGATTTCGGGCGGTCTGATGATCGTTCCGCTCTACACCTTCCTGCAGTGGCGCTCGGCCCCCCACGAGCGGTCGCGCGTCATCGCTGGCAACAACATCCTCAACGCCATTTTCATGGTCGTCGGCGCGCTGATGTTGGCCGTGTTGTTGGGGCTCGGCCTTGGCCCGACCGATGTCTTCGCCGTTCTCGCCGTCCTCAACGTCGTCGCTGCGATCGTCATGTACCGGACGGTCCCCGAGTTCGTGCTTCGGTTCGTGGCCTGGATGTTGTCGAACGTGGTGTACAGGGTGCGGGTCGGCGGGCTGGAACGCGTCCCCGTCGACGGCCCCGTCGTGCTCGTCTGCAACCATGTCAGCTACATCGACTGGCTCATCCTCGCTGGCGCCGTCAAGCGCCCACCCCGCTTCGTCATGGACCGGGACATCAGCCGATGGCCGGTGGCCCGCTGGTTGTTCACACACGCGCGCTGCATCCCGATCTGCCCCGAGAAGGTCGACGCCGAGGTGTACAACGCGGCCTTTGAGGCCGTTCACGAAGAGCTGGCCGACGGCGGCGTCGTGTGCATCTTTCCCGAGGGGCGCCTGACCCCGGATGGGTCGATGATGGTGTTCAAGCGGGGCATCGAGCGCATCATCGCAAGGGACCCCGTCCCGGTGGTGCCGATGGCGCTCAACGGGTTGTGGGGCTCGTTTTTCAGCCGCCGCGACGGCAAGGCCTTCACCCGGCCGTTCCGCCGCTTTTGGTCGCGGGTCCACCTTTGGATTGGCGACCCCATTGCGCCAGCCGACGTGACGGCCGACGGCTTGCACGCCATCGTCCACGCGCGGCATTCGGCCATGCCGGAGCGCCCGTGACGCTGCTGCTGGCGCTGGCTTGTGGGCGCTACGACGGCGGCATCGGCGTGCAGCGCCCGACCCAAGAGGACCTCGTCGAGGAGATTGCGGTCGCGCCGTCCCTCGCCTTTTCGGCGCTGAATTCTGGTGACGCACAGACGGCCGAGGTCCTCGTGACGAATGTCGGCACCACGGTGGTCGACCTCGTCGCGACCACGTCGGGCGATGCCTTCAGCGTTGTCGAGGTCACGGGTCGCGGCGTCCGGCCTGGCGAATCGGGCGCCGTCACGGTTCAATTCGCGCCTCTGGCGCCCTTCGAACATCGGGGGACGCTGACGGTCTCGACGGCGCTGATGGGCGACACCGTGGAGGTCGCTCTCACCGGCCTCGGCACGGATCCCGCGATCGACGTCGACCCCGTGACGCTCGGGGTCGCGACGGTCGGTTGCGAGGAGGCGGTCGGCGAGATGGTCGTTCGCAACGTCGGCGGCCAACCCCTACAACTGACCGGCTTCACGTCGCCGAGCCCCTTTCTGTGGCTCGAAGGCAGCCTCGGCGCGGTGGCTCCGGGTGGGCAAGTCGGCGTTCCGCTTCACTTCGTGCCCGGCGTGGCGGGGCCTTTCTCCACGGACGTGGTCGTCACCTCCGACGACCCGCAGACGCCGTCGCTGTCCGTACATGTGACGGCCGATGCGGTGTGGCCGGGCGACGTTCTGACGGCCTCCTTCATCGCCGAGGCGCGCACGACGAGCGTGCTCATCGCGCTGGACCGCAGCCAGTCGATGGACGCCGAACTGCCCATCCTGACGCCCGCCTTCCAGGCGCTCATCGACGGCATCGATGGCGTGCTCGTGGATTGGCGTCTGGGCGTCGTGACGGGCGAGGCCTGCGCCAATGGCGGCGTGATCGAGCCGGGTACGCCGGGCCGGGAACTCGCCTTTCTCGAGGCCCTTTCGGGTGAAGGGAGCGCGCTGACCGAGTCACTTCTGGCGCTCACCGCGTCGGCCGTGGAGGCGCCCTGCAACGCGGCGTTGTTGATCGAGGGTGCGCCGCTCCAGGTGGTCGTCGTCAGCGACGAGCCCGAACAATCAGGTGACCCCGAGGGGTCGATCGACCGCATCGAGGCCGTCGTGGGCGACCCGTGGCTCGTCCACATCTCCGGGGTCCTCGACGTCTACACGGTCTGCGGGGACGGGCCCGACGGCTACCTCGACGCCATCGCCGACACGAACGGGGTGCTGCTTGACGTGTGCGCCGCCACGCTCGCGGACCACATCCTCGACCTGCTCGTTCCGCCCGCCTACGGCGTCGACACCTTCTTGCTGCCGAGCCTGCCGGTGCTTGGCTCCATCGAGGTCGCGGTCGACGGCGTCCCGGCCTCCTTTCTCTACGACGCGGTGGTGCAGGGGGTGCGCGTCGCGCCGGCGCCGCCGCCCGGCGCGCTCGTCGAGGTGAGATGGCACGAGGCGGGCTGCCCGTAGGGCGTCAAACGACCCCGCGGCCGCCGCCCCTCAGTGCCCCCCGCGCGCCTTCGGCGCCGCATTCCACAACGTCGCGGCCAGCGCGAGGCCCACGAGCACGATGGGCATCATCGCCAACGGCCATACGGACCATGAAGCCGGGTCCGCTGCGGCGACGGACCCCTTCGCTGGCAGGAGGCGGCCGAGCGCGAACGATTGGGCCGTCGTGCCGAAGTAGACGGCACCGTCGATGAGGCCAACGACGACTCCCGCGTTCTTGCGGCCGCCGAAATCCATCGACGCCGTCCCCGTCAGCATCCCGTGCACGCCGATGACGCACAAGCTGGCGAGGGCCGCGGCCCAGCCGAAGTGGGGCGTGTCGAGCGTCGCCCAGATTCCGCCGATCGCTGCGAACATCAAGGCGTACAAGATCGCGGCGACGGGCGCGCGGCGCGAACCGAAGAGTTGGTCGCTGAGCACACCGGCGAACATGCCGCCAAGGATGCCGGCGAGGCACAACAGTACGCCCCAGTTTTGGTAGGCAAACGTGTCGGTGAGTTCGAGCGCGCGGGCCGCGTCGCGGTACCAGTGCATGACGGCGTTCCTGAGGAAGCCGCTGCAGAACTCGATGCCGGCGACCGTCAGGATGACGGGGTCCCGCGCCATCCGACCCATCACGGTGAGGGCAGGAAGCGCCGGTTGTCCGTCGTCGCCCTCGCCGGTGTCGATGTCGACGAGTCCGGCCTCGGACGGACGGTCCCGCACGAGCGCGAAGCAGAACGCAAACGCGGTCGCGAGGCAGAGCCCCGGAATCGCGAAGACCCAGCCCACGGGCAGGGCATCGACGATGCGATGGCCCCAGTCGAACGCGAAGTAGATGCCAAGGCTGATCAGGATGCCGAAGACACCGCCGAAGGTGCCGCGCTCACGGACGTGGAACCAGGCCGCGTTCACCTTGACGATGCTGACGGCGCCGAAGCTCTGGAAGTACATGTTGGCGGCGTAGAGCACGGTCCAGATGCGCACGTCGGCGGTGCCGTCGGCCAGCGCGGCCGCGAGGCCGAGATTGCACGCCGCTGAACCCGCGGTCGACATCAGGATGGTGACGCGCCCGCCGAGCCGATCCGCGAGCGGCCCGTTGAGGAAGAAGGACAACCCGTAGACGGCGGCGCCGACGCCGAACACGTCGCCGTAGGCGACCGCGTCGAGCGCGCCGACGTCCTTGGCCGCATTGAGGTTGTAGCGGCCAAAATAGAGCATGGCGTAGGACAGGCCGAGGACCACCCAGTTCCAGGCCCGGCGGCGGCGCCAGGCCTCGGCGTGGGCTTGGGCGGTCTGCGGGAGTCGAGACACGACGAAGGCGATGACGCCGAGCAGCAACAGGATCGGCATCAGTTGTTGGAGCGCCCCGGCCATCGCCACCTCCGGTCGAGCCTATGCCGCGTGGCGGGTCGGCGATAGGGAGGCACGTGTCTACACTTTCGACGATTCTGCGACGCATCCGCGCGACTCCTGCGCCCGTCGTGATCTTTGACCTCGACAGCACGGTCTTCGACACCGGCTCCCGCAATCTCGGCCTCGTCCGCCAGTGGGCCGGGGCGGGCCTTTGGGCAGAGCGCGCCGCTGCGATGACGGCCGAAGAGTTCGGTTGGGACGCAGCGGCGCCGCTGATCTCCAGAGGGGCCTCGGCCGAGGAGGTCGCCGACTTCCGGACCTATTGGCGGGCCCACTTCTTCACGGACGACGCCGTCGTGCTGGATACCCCGGCTCCGGGTTCAGCGGCCTTCGTGCGGGAGGTCCACAGCGACGGTGCCCACGTCGTCTACCTGACTGGACGGCACGTCGGCGGCATGGAGATCGGCACGGTGAAGGCGCTGACCCGACACGGCTACCCGATGTGGCGGCCGCGCGTCAGCGTGGTCCTCAAACCGAACTTCCACCTCGACGACAAGCGGTTCAAGGCGATGACGTTGCCAGAGATCGGCGGCCTCGGCACGGTGGTCGCAACCTTCGACAACGAGCCGGGAAATTGCAACGCCTTCCAGGCCCAATGGCCGGACGCGTTGAACGTCCTGTTCGGGAGCGTCTGCAGTCCCGAAGCCGAAACGCCAGATCCCGCCCTCATTCGGCTGGCGACGTTCGAGCGATGATCCAGCCGCCTGCAGCAGGCGGCTACGTCAACTGACGCCGCTGTAGGGCCATGGCCGCAGCGCTGAGGCCGAGTGCGACCCAGGCGACGGCCGCGACGCCGCGGATGGGGTCGAACGCGTGTTCGGCGCCCCACCAACCCGCCCAGGCGGCCTGCGGAAGCACCGTTCCGGCCAGGTTGAGGACCGTCTCGAAGGCTGGGTTGCCGGTCCCCACCGCAGAGACGCCGAGGCGTCCGACAAAGACGAGGACAGCCGCGCCGACGCAGGTCAGCGCGCCGGTCAGCAGGGCCGTCAGTGCGCCAAGCGAACGGCCCGTGGCGAAGCCGGCGGCGAGCGCGAAGGCGGCGACGAGGGCGTCACCGAGCAGGCTCAGCGCGGCGGCGCGGACCCACCCGACCCAGCCGACGCCAAGGCCGAAGGCGGGGATGCCGAGTGCCGCGGCTACAGCGAGCGTCGCTGCGGTGGTAGCGGCCGACCACCCGAGGAGGGCGACGAAGCGGGCGAGGACGGCGTCGCGGCGCCGGATCGGGCGCATGAGGTCGTCCCTCACGACATGCGTCTCCAGGTCGCCGGCCGACGCCGCGACCGCCAGCAGGGCCATCCAGCCGGGAAAGAGGCCCGCGTTGCGGAACCAGAGGGCCCAACCGACGGCCCAGGCCGCGGTCGCGTCCGCGAAAATGGGGTCGCCATTGAGGACGGCGCCGCTTTGGCGCAGCGCGAAGGTGAGCGCGACGAAGAGCCCGCCGAGCATCCCAGCGGCGAACAGGCCAAGGCGGGCCCCGGGGCGAGCCCAGAGACGGCGCCACTCCACGGCGATGAGGGCGGTCAGCGGCGTCACCGCGTGAGCTCCAGGTAGGCGTCTTCGAGCGAGCGCGCGTCGGGGACGACGGCGGTGACGTCGATGTTGCGCTCGACCAAACGACGAACGAGCACGGGGACGGTCCAACCGTGCAGGCGAATGCGGCCGCGACCTGGCGCGACGGGCCCGAGCCAGGTCGCGCCGTCGACGTCGGCGAGCGCGCGCGCGATGGCGTCGGTGTCGCCGCCGACTTCGACCTCGGTCTCCGGTCGGTCGAGCAGGCCGGCGACGGGGCCTTCGGCCACGAGTCGCCCGCCGCGCAACACGCCGACATGGGTGCACGTGGCCTGAACCTCGGCGAGGTTGTGCGAGCTGAGGAGCACCGTGAGCTGGTCGTCGTGCGCGAGGCTGCGCACGAGGTCCCGCATGTCGCGCATGCCCGCGGGGTCGAGGCCGTTCGTCGGCTCGTCGAGGATGAGGAGGCGCGGGCGACCGAGCAACGCGCGGGCGAGGCCGAGCCGCTGGCGCATGCCAAGGCTGTAGGCGTCGGTCGCGTCGCGGGTCCGTTCGGCGAGGCCGACGCGGCGGGCCACGCGGTCCACTTCCGCCGGGACTTCGGCGGCCGGGATGCCAGCGAGACGGGCGGAGTCGGCCAGCGCGTCGCGGCCCGTGCTGGCGGCGGGAAACGCAGGGACGTCGATCAAAGCACCGACCGAACGCCGCGCGAGGAGGGGGTCGACTTCCCCGAGCACAGTGATGGCGCCGCGCTCGGGCCGGAGCAGACCAAGCAGCGTTCTCAGCGCGGTCGTCTTGCCCGAGCCGTTGGGGCCAAGGAAGCCGTAGCTCGCCCCGGACGGCACGTTCATGTCGAGCCGGTCGAGAATCGAGCGCCCGCCGAGCCGGACCGCGAGGTCCTTGACGGTGACGGCCGCGTTCACTCGCAGCTCAGGCCAGCGGCGTCGTCCGCATCCTGCTGGGCCGACAGGTCGTCGAGGCAGGCGGCCTGCAGATCGGCGTCGGCCTCGGTGAGCGCAGCGAGAAGCTCGTCGCAGTCGGCCTCGTCGGGGTGACACCGGCACATGTAGTCGGCGTACCGATCGCAGGGCGTGGCGGGTTCACACGCCGCCCAAATGAGCCACCAGAGGACCATGCCGCGGCGCTAACGCCGGGGACGGCGGCGGAGCAGGGCGGCAAGTACGGGGCGACCGAGCTTTCCCATCGTCGTCTGGAATTTGGTCGGCAGATCGTTGGGCCAGGGCGCGCCCTGGGCTGAGATGTCGGTTCGCGTGTCGACGAGTTCCCAGGCGTCCCCCAAGGCGGCGGGTAGGGCCGCGAGGTGGGTCGGGCTGTCCGTCTTGAGGTGGAAGATGGCGCCGTCTTTGGCGAGGGCGGCCAAATCCGTGAGGAACCAGGGGGCGATCAGACGGTGCTTCTCGTGGGCTCGTTTGGGCCAGGGGTCGGGGTGATTCACCCAGAATCGGTCGACGGATTCGGGCGGGAGAAAGTCGTCGAGAAAGGCCGCATGGTAGCGGACGATGCGCAGATTGCGCAGCCCAGCCTGGCGTACGCGTCGGGCACAGAGGACGGCCCGCTTGTAGCGAAGCTCGACGGCGATGTGGTTCGCGTCGGCGTCGCGCGTGGCCAGGGCGGCTGCAAACTCACCGTTTCCGGCCCCGACCTCCAAGACGAGCGGGGCGGCGCGTCCGAAGGCGTCGGGCCACCGGTCCCGCCATTCAGGCGCTTCGCCGGCGGGCACGAGTTCGGGGGACCACGTCTTGTGGGACGTCAGGTAGGGATTGACATCCAAGCCGAGGACTTCGGCGGGGTCGAGGTCGCGGTAGCGGGGACGTTCACGGTTCCCCACGGCCTGGGGCGTTGGCCTTCCATGACGCACCATCGGTCGTGTGCTCCTCTTTCCAGATGGGGACGTCCGCCTTCAGGCGTTCGATCGCGTGGCGGCTCGCTGCGTAGGCGTCTGCCCGGTGGGCGGTGGCCACGGCGATGCCGACGCTGGCTTCACCCACGCCGACGGTGCCCGTGCGGTGGTGGACGGCGACCGCGGCGCCGAAGCGCTCCGCGCACTCGGCCGCGATGGCGGCAAACTCGGCCCGCACCATCGCGTCGGCGGCCTCGTAATGAAGCGACAACACGGCTTGGCCTTCGAACCGATCCCGCGTCGTCCCGAGGAACAGCAGGATTGCGCCTCGCTGCGGAGAGGCGACGGCCGCGATCAGCGCGGAGGGATCGACGGGCTCGGGGCCAAGCGAGAGGCTCATCCGCCCCCCACCGGAGGCAGGAACAGGACGACCGTGCCTGGCCGCGCGGGCGTGTCGCCCGTCGCCCAGACGTCGTCGACTGCGAATCGCACGGGTACGCGGCGCGGCTCGGGGATCAGGCGCGCATAGAGGGCCGCCAAGGTTTCACCGGATTCCAGCGTCACCGATTCGGACCGGCAGCCCCGAATCGTGGCGAGTTGGGCAAACCATGTGGCGGTCAGCGCGTGCATGTCGGGCGGACGTACCTTGCCTTGGGCGGGTCCGCCGTGTCAAGATGATCGGGGAGGATGGGTGGTCCTTGCGGTTGCCATCGCCTGCGGCGGCGAATTCGGTCTCGACGGGATCGAGGACACCGCTGTGCCGGAACCGACGGTCACCCGCACGGACACATTCTACCAGGACGATCCCGCCGCGCTCGACGTGCTCTTCGTGGTCGACGACACACCGTCTATGGCTGGTGAACAGGCCGCGCTCGCCAACGCCTTTGACGTCCTGGCCGACGGGTTGGATTCCGTCGGGGTGTCCTGGCAGGTCGGCGTCACGACCACGACGGTCGGCGCGGGCAAAGACGGGTGGCTTCGCGGGGCGCCCTACGTGATTGCATCGGGCGCCGAGGGTGCCGCGTCTGCGGTGGCCGAGCGCCTCGTCGTTGGCGTCGGGGGCTCGGCCCCTGAGGCGGGGCTCGCCGCGCTCGTGGCGGGACTCGCCGAGGCCGACGGGGGCGTCAATGTCGGCTTCCGTCGCGATGGCGCCACGCTCGCGGCCGTCTTCGTTTCCGACGCCGACGATGCTTCGGAGGCCCTCCTCGGCGCGGACGCCGTCGGCGCCGCGGAAATCGCACTCGCTGGTGGCACCGCCTCGGCCCTGGTCGGGCCCGCGCCATCGGGGTGCTCGTCGGCGGAAGGGTCGGCAGCGGCCGGGTTGCGGTACCTCGAACTGGTCGAGCGGACGGGCGGCGTTTCGGCCTCCATCTGCGAGGCGGACCTCGACGCCATCGTCGACTCGTTCGTCAGCGTGAATACGTCCTGGCCGACGCGCTTTTCGCTGACGGGTCGACCGATCCCCGACACGCTCGTGGCCACGGTCGACGGCGTGGCGGCCGACGTCGTGGCCGACGGTGCCGTGGCCGTCTTCGCTGTGGCGCCGGCGCCGTCGTCCCGCATCGACGTCACCTACGTGTTGGATCTGTCGTGATCCTGTTCGCCGCCGTTCCGGTCCTCGTGTGGGACTTCACGATGTCCAGCGAATCGTGGGTGGCGGGCGGAAGCCCGAACCAATGGATGTGGGGTCCCGTGTTGGCCGGCCCCGTCGAGTTGGACGTCGGGTGGGGCACGCAGTTGGCCGGCCTCACGTTGCACGAGGCCACGTCGACCCTCACCGCACCCACCCTCGACACGTCTGCGATGACGTCGCCGACGTTGGCCGTCGACCATTGGTACGAGCTTGGCGATGGCGATCTTGGCGTTTTCGAAGCCGACGTGGGCGCGGGATGGACGTCGCTGGAGCCCGTGTTCGGGTACGTCGGGGGCGACGGCCTTCGGGGCGCCACGGGCGCCTTTGAGTTGATCGCCATTCCGCTGCCGGTGGCGCCGGTGGTTGGCGTGCGGCTGAAATTGGTCACGGACGACGCTGGCGCCGGCCTCGGCTGGTACCTTCGCGGCGCGAGCCTCGTCGATGGCGACGCCGCCGCGCCCCAACTCGAACCGATGGTACTCCCCGCGGACACACAAGATGTCGCGGGCCCCTATGTCTTCGAGGTGAGCGCGATCGACGATGTGGCGACGACCGCCGTCGACCTGATCATCGGAGGTGACCGCACAGCCTTCGTGTCCCAGGGCGGCAACCTCTGGCGCGCCGAATTGCCAACGGTCTCGCCCGGCACCCGGGTCGACTACGTCATCGAGGCCACCGACGGCGCGAATGTTGCCTACTGGCCGACCTTGGGAACAGGCAGCTTCCGTGTGTTCCTCGCGGCGCCAACGAACTTGGAGGCATCCGAATCGGGCCGGCAGATCGGGTCGAGCGTCCCGTTGTGTTGGACCGCGCCCGTCAGCCCCGAGACGGTGTTGGCCACGCAGTGGCTCGTCGACGGCGTCGTCGTCGGGGAGGGGCCGGGGACCTGCGCTACTGTGCCGGTCGACGCGACCGGGTCGTACGATTTCCAGGTGAGGGGCCGTTTCGACGCTGGCGTGGGGGATGCGTCAGACGTGCTGACCCTCGACGTCGAGGTGCCGTCGATCGGCATGGTCGAGCCCGCGGAGGCCTACTCCGGGGACGCCGTGCGCGTCACCGTGAGCGGAGAGGGGCTGTACTTGGATGCGGCGGCAGCCGTTTCGTTTGGCGAGGGCATCGACGTCGTCGAAACCGAGGTCGTCGACGCGATGACCCTGCGAGCGACCCTCGCCGTTTCGGACGACGCGGCCGTCGGCGCGCGGGAAGTCGTCATCGACACGCCGTACGGCGAAGTCGTCGGCGCCTTCAGCGTGCGCGATGGTGCGGAGCGGCCCCACATCGTCTCGGTGACGCCAGGCACGTTGGTCCAAGGTGACGAAGCCACGTTGACCATCCTGGCGTCGGCTCCGTGGGCCGGTGAGATTGCGACCTTCGACGACGGCGACGTCGTCGTGGTCGCCCCGCCCAAGGTCGACGGCGCGACCCTGACGGTGCGGGTCGCCGTGGCGTCGCGCGCGTCGGCTGGCTTGCATGACCTCGTGCTCGACGACGGCCTGCGGCTTTGGACGGCTTCGGTCGAGGTGGAGGAGTGGGTGGCGCCGCCTGCGGGCAATTGTGACCATGGTCGCGGCGGAGCTTGGTGGAGCGTCCTGGCGGTCGCCTGGTGGCGTCAGCGGGCCAGGAAGGCCGACATAGCTTCGGCGACCTGACGGTAGGGTCCCACGACGCGGCGGGCGGGCGGGAGAGCCGCCAGCGCGAGACGCCCCCAAGACCGGTCCCAGATTCGGCGGTCGAGCAGCAGGACGACCCCGCGGTCGGTCGTCGTGCGGATGAGGCGCCCGTAGCCTTGGCGCAGCTTGAGGAGCGCTTCGGGCAGCGTCATTGCGCGGAACGGGTCGATGCCGCGGCGCTGAAGCCGCTCGGCGCGCGCCTGGCGCAGGGGGTCATCTGGCATCCGGAACGGCACGCGGGGCAGGATGACGAGTCGGAGCCCGTCCCCAGCGACGCTGACGCCCTCCCAGAACGAGTCCGTGCCGACGAGGACGCTGCTCGGGTCCGCTCGGAAACGGTCGAGCAGCACGGATCGACCCGCCTCGCCTTGTGCGAGAACGCGTAGACCCGGCAGGTCGCGGCGCAGGCGCTCGGCGTACGTCCGGACGGCGGTGAACGACGTCGCCAACACGAAGGCGCCGCCACCGGAGCGGGTGACGGCGTCGACGATGGTGCGGCCACTGACCTCGTACCAGTCAGGCGCGTCGGGGTCGGGGAGGTCTTTGGGCAGCCCGAGTAGCGCCTGCGTGGCGTGGTCGAACGGACTGGGGACGACGGCCGTCTGCGGGTCCACGCCATGCCGCTCGGAGAAGAAGGAGAACGAGCCGGCGACGGTGAGGGTTGCGCTCGTGGCGACCGTCTGCGGCTTGGGCCGCCACAGTACGTCGGTCAGCAGCTCGCCGACGTCGATGGGCGCGTCTTCGAGGGCCGCGAGGTCTTCGGGTCGCCGCGTGGCCGGTCCCACCCAGCGGACGCGGCCGGATTCGCCACCGTCGACGAAGCGTCGGACGAGGGCGGCATGTTCACTGACCCGGCGCAGCGCGCGGCGAGCGTCGAGGATGGGCTCCGCGTGCTGGGGGGCGACGTCGGGCAGGTCGAGGAGCACGACCTCGAGCGCCGTCTCCAGTTTGGTGAGGTCCTCCGCGAGTTCGCGGACACCTTTGCCCACCTCGGCCGGGACCCCTTCCCAGCGGGTAGGCGACGTGACCTCGCCAAGGGTCGCAAGCGTCTCCGAGACGGCCACTTGGGCGACGGAGAGGCACTCCTGGGCGACGGCGACGGCGTCGGCGCGGGCCACATTGTCTACGTCCAACATCGCGATGCGGGCGAGCGCGCCCGGGCGGGTGGGGGCGTCGGACAACGGCCGTGTCGCCCTTTCGAAGGCGCGATGGCTCAGGCGCGACGACAGCGCACCGGTGGCCGCGTCCTCGAGGTGGTGGGCCTCGTCGAGGACGATGCGGTCGAAGTGTGGCAAGGGGCCGCGGTCCGCGATGCGTCGAACGTTGAGGTCGGTCAGCAGGAGCGCGTGGTTGACGACGACGACGCGGGCGGCTGCGGCGTCGCGGCGCGCATCGTAGAAGTGGCACCGCGCGTATTCGGGGCAACGGACGGAGAGCGTCCGGTCCGAGTCCGACGCGATGCGCTCCCAGGCCTCGGTGTCGACGGGGAAGGGTAGGGCGGCGCGGTGGACGGCCCGACCCGCATTGGACCAGGCGACGAGGGCTTCGAAGGTGCCGCCGTCGGATTCGGCGGCGACGAGGCCAAGGCGTCTTCGGCAGGGGTAGTTGCCCCGACCCAACAGGACGGCCGTGGGGACGTCGATGCCGCCGGCCGCAAGCAGGGGAAGGTCCGACGCGACGAGCTGGCTCTGAAGTGCGTGGGTGTAGGTGGAGATCGCCACGCGGCCGGAGTTGTCGCGCGCCCAGAGCGCGGCGGGCACGAGGTAGGCGAGCGACTTGCCGGTCCCGGTGCCCGCTTCGACCGCAAGTGGACGGACGCCCGAAAGCGACTCGGCGACGGCGAGCGCCATGTCGAGCTGGCCGGGGCGTGGCTCCCAGCCCGGCAACGCGCTCTTGAGGCCGATGTCGAAGAACTGGCGAACCTCATCGAGATCGACGGGCACTTGGCGCTTGACGTGGGGTTCGACGACCCAGTTGGCGCGCGTGAGGTCCGAGTCGACGATGACGACGCCGACGCCGTTCTCGCCGTAGTGAGACGCGAGCGCCATGTCGGCTTCGGACGGGCGCAGGTCGCCGCTTGGATGGTTGTGGACGACGACCTGGCCAGGTTGGGGGCGTTGGAGCAGCGCGGGGACGGCGTCCTCGGTGCCGCGGCAGACGACGGTGAAGGCGACGACTTCGCCATCCTCGACGTCGCCGATCGCGAAGACTTCGACGCCGCCGGCCTCTCGGATGGCATCGCGGAGGCCCGCCGCCGCTGCGGGGCGGATTCGGCCGGCGGTGGCCATCAACTGCCGGGGGTGGCGGCGTCCGTGCCCGGCGTCAGCGTCCATTCCTCGGCGAGCCACGTCGTCGAGCCGACGGTGACGCTGCCGTTGCGGGCGGCGACCCCGTTCGTGTAGTCCCAAGGGGTATCGGTGCCGTCGACGCTCTCTTCGCCGAAGAGGTCGACGACCTCGCCGTCGCGAATGAGCGCGTAGGCGTCGTCCCCGTTGCCGGTGGCGATGGCGCTGACGCCGTCGGGCGAGACGCCAAAGGCGTCGGAGAAGCCGGTCTGGTCGGCGGCGATGACGACGGTGCCGCCGGGGGGGACGTCGAGGGCCGGCAAGCCCGACTCGACGGGGGCCGACGACGTGTAGCGGCGCAGGCGCCAGCTGCCGTCGAGGGTCAGCGGGTCGGACGACGCGTTCCGCAACTCGACGAAGCTCGCGGTGTCGTCGGCGTGGTCGACGATCTCGGAGAGGATGAGCGTGCCCTCGGCGGTGAGAGCGGGCGGGGGCGGGCCGTCGCTCGCCGCACCGGTGCCATCGCCAACGTCGGCGACGTAGACGGCGTGGGCCGAAAGGCTGCAGGCGAAGAGGAGGATGAGCGCCACGGGAGGAACCTAGCGCGGAGGGGAGGCGGGGTCACGGGCGGCAGCGCCTGAGCAGCGTAGCCTTGGGTGCGTCGGGGGTGGTGCCTTCGCAGAATCCGTTGGCCGTGGACGGGTGGACGTGTGGTGGCGAGCCGTCGGGTGGAATGACGACGTTGGAGACGTACATCTACGACGCGGGCACCCATCCCGTGGAGGTGTTTCGGGCTTCGGAGGGGCTCTGGACATACGACGCCGTGAATCGCTTCTCCGAAGTGGGGGGCCGCACCTTGTCGACGGGTCTGACGTGGGAGGACCACGTCTGGGAGCCTGTCAAGGGGACAATGTCGTCGTGGACGACGACGTGGCAGGTGGGGGGAACCCAGAGGTCGTTGTCGCGGACGTACACCTACGATGGGATGGATCGTCTGGTGGGGGCGACGCACACGCGGTCGACGCCTGGCGGCGTGGTGGCGTCGGCGACGTATGTGTACGACGCGGACGACCGGTTATTGGTGGAATCGCACCCGGTCGGCGCGAAGACGGGGGCGCTGTTCCGGTGGAACGGGTGGCAGAGGGACACGCGGCGATCGTTGTCGACTCAGGTGATCGAGTCCGTATTGCCGTGGCTGCGTCTGGTGGGGGGTCAGCCAAAGGTGGTGCTGGCGGAGCTGGACGGCCACGCGGCGTGGGTGACGAACGGCGTGACGGGGGTGGTGGAGAACCGGGAGGTTGTAGGTGCCTATGGCCTGACGCTGCCGGGGACGAAGCTGGGCCCGGCGTGGGCGTTGGACGGCCAGCACGGTTCGGAGCCGGACCGAGAGTTGTCGGTGGTGCACCACGGGGCGCGTCACGCGTTGTTCCGTGACGGGGTGTGGATGCAGCCCGAGCCGCTGTTGTGGCGTGGCGCGGCGCAGGGGATCGAGCGTCCGGGTTGGCTGACGGGGGTGTATGCCGGGGGGGATACGAATCGGCTGCAGGATCGGAGCGGGGAGAATCCGGTCGCCGTCGTGGTCGTGGAAACTGCCGTGACGGTTCTAAGTATAGCGGCCGGCGCCGTGTCGGCAGCCGGCAACACGCTTGCGGGAAATACAGAAGCTGCGGTGGCCGACTGGGCCGGGGTGGGAGTGGACACTGCGTCGCTTTGGGTGCCCGGAGCTCCAGGCGTAGCGGGTGGGATTCGGGCGGCAAAGAATGGCGGTGAGGTGATTGCCAAATTCGGTGGTGAAGCGTTGGCGGGCGCGAAATCCGCCGCGAGCGCTTTGGGCGAAGCCGGAAGCAAACTTGTCGACGACGTTGCGGATGCCTCAAAATCGGGGACGGCGACGGTTTTCAAGCACGATCTCCCGTCGGGCCCGAACATCTCCGTCGAGACGACAGGGGCGGGAGGCTCGTTCCACACCGAGCAACTGCGGCTTAGCGGAGCAGGCCCGCGAGGTGGTGCGACGACCATCGGTGTAGTCGACGACACGAGCGGCGTTTCAGGGAGCGTCAGGATCGCCGTGCCGGACATCGAGGCCGCGCAGGCATACCAACGCGGCGTCGTCGGCACGCCCACCGGGCCCTACAACGCCTCCACCAACAGTTGCTTGAGCCATGCCTGCGACGTGCTCAGGGCGGGAGGGGTGGACGCTCCCACCACCGGGAGCGCGCAGAAGGCATGGCTCGAAAGCCAGGGAGGCAACTGATGGGCATGTGCCTGTGCGAGACCCACGGCAGGCAGCCGATGAGGCTGTGCTGCCCCCACATCAAGCCCGGCGATCCGGGCACCGCGATCACGATGATCGGGGGGGCCGTGCGTCTGCTCGCGTGCCCTGCCTGCGTCAGAACCTTCGTCGTCGATGGCGAGGTTCCTGAGAGCCGGGAGGAGGACTTCAGCGCGATCCTCCACTCGTGGTGCGTGAAGTGCTGGGACGCGGCAGCCCGGGGTGAGCCCACATCGTGGGTGCCTTAGCGCACGCACCTGCTGTCCGTAGACCCCTTCCAGCCCGACGACGCCGTTTTCAACGCGGTTTCGGTGCCACCTCCTCGCCGGTCGCCGGGCCCCGGACTTTCGTAGTCGAGCGGTTCTGGCGCGGTGACGGCGACCTTCCCCGACCTCCGGGCGGGTCCACGGGTTCGGGTCCACGGCGTAGTGCTCGTGGAGGAACCCCCACCATGACGCGCTCTCCGAGGGTGGCTGGCTACTGCCGCGTCTCGACCCTCGACCAGCACGCCGACATCAGGTCGAGGCGATCCGCCGGGCTTCTGGCGAGCGGGGCGAACGGAGAGTCCATCACCTCCGACCGGATGACGCAACTCGTCCGGCAGCACGTCTTCGCCGCGAAGATCCCGAAAACGGGGACGTGCCACCTGTGAAGGCACACTGCGCCACCTTGATGCTCGAGGGCGGTGCCGACGAGCGCTTCATCCAAGCCCTCCTCGGCTACGTATCGCTGGAGAACACCGCCATCTGCATCTCGGTGTCGATTCGGGCCCCGGTCGCGGTGCACCGGGCGGCGAAGCTGTCGAGGCCGAGGACGACGCTGATGGAGGAGCCCGTGTGGGTGGGTGCAGGCTTCTTCCACGCGACGCTCGAGGGCGAGTCCGTTTCCGGCCCTTAGGCTCACGACGGCCCAGTTCGCGGATAGACCGTCGTCGTGAGCTTGACGACCCGCGACATCGCCATCGAAGCCCTCGGCCTCCCCGAAGAGGACCGGCTCGCCCTGGCCGCGGAGCTGATCGATAGCGTCGAGGGGTGTCCGGATCCCGAGTGGGACACGGCCTGGCTCGACGAGCTGAACCGCCGTCGAGCGACCGGCACCGCGGACGCAAGACCCTGGGCCGATGTTCGAGCCCAAGTGCTTCGGAGGCTGAGCGGCACTTGAGCTGGCCCGTCGTCGTTCACGCAGATGCCGTCGCCGAGATCGAGGAAACCGCCGCGTGATACGAGGCGCGTCGCCCCGGCCTCGGACTGGAGTTTCTGGCCGCCGTCGACCGGACGGTCGTCCAGGTCGGCGAGCATCCGCTCGGGTTCCCGGGTTGGACGCCGCCCTGGCGGAGGGTCGTCCTGCGACGCTTCCCGTACCTGGTGTTCTACGAGTTCGAGGGTGACGAGCGCGTCGTGATCTACGCGGTCGCCCACGCGAGGCGGAAGCCGGGTTACTGGGCGGCGCGGCGGCCACCGACGGGCCCGTAGCCGAGCCCATTCCGACCCCGAGTAGGTCGGGATCGCTGACCCGCGCTCGACGCCCTCGCGGCTTCCGTCGACCGCCACGCCTTCGGGTCGCGTCGCGGGGCCAGCGGCGTAGCCAACGCGGGCAGTCCGTCCGCTGGTCATCGGTACGGGTCCAGTTCGCGGTCGTCCCATCGGCGGCCATATTCGGGATGGCTCGCCCCGGGCCGGGGCTGAGGATTCGCCACCACACGATGTTCGCACAGCCGAAGGACGACTACCCCACCCGCCTTCGCGCCAGCCTCACCTCCGCCACGCGCCGCTCGCCGACGCGCAATTCCACGCGCCACCACCCCGTCGTTCCGTCGCGCTGGGACGCCAAAACCGCGCCCGTCACTAGATCGCCTCCCCGAATGGCACTTCGCCAGACGACGTCCTCGGCCACGGGCGCCCAGGCCGATGGCGCTTCGCCTTCCGACGCCAGCACCCGGGCCACGACCTCGTCGGCGACGTCCACGTAGGCGGGGTGATTCATGTGGTCGAGCGGGTCCATGACCACATGCCACGCTTGGAATTCCATGGCATCAGACGGCTCACGCGGCGAAAGCTCAGGCCACTCCGGTTCCATCCAGGCCGCTCCGTCCGCCACGCCAAAGGACGCGGCGAGTTCGGGGGACGCCCGCGCAATCGACATCCCCGGCATCGCGACGTGAACCCATTCTTGAACGCCCGAAAACACCCTGCGCCCCTCGACGAACAGGTCCACGCGGCGCGAGGAAAACATCTCTCGGCGGAACGCGCTTACCCATGTCCGCGCCGTGACGACGTCGCCGAAACGCACCTCGCCGTCGTGGAACCCGCGAATTCCCCGGATGACGAAGGCGCAACACTCGGTCCGGTAGCGGGAAGGAGGCCAACCCCGTGCTGCACTCGCCGCGACGGCAGCGTCCTGGGCCGCACGCCAGACGTCGCCGGCCCTGGCCGTGTCCCGCGGGCCAAAGGCCTGCCGCCCGAAATGAACTGGGAACTCCTCGCGCGTCATCTGAGACACCGGAAACCTCGGGCGTAGGGACGAATCAGATGGCCGGTCGTCGACCCGACCAAGGCAGACTGCGCTCCAAGGCCGCGGCCAGGCGGATCAGTACGTGCTCTTCGCCCATTCGGCCCGAAAACTGGAGGCCGATGGGAAGGCCTTCGTGGTGGGCAAGGGGAAGCGAGATCGCCGGTTGTCCGGTCTGATTGAACAGTTGCGTGTTGGGCGTAAATTCCAGCGCCTTTTCGGCGAGGCTGTCGAGAACCCCGCGCAGCACCCGCGGGACAGGGGCCCATCGCAGCGCCGCCAGGCCGATCCCGTCGGCGGCCGGCAGGTCGCGGGCCCCGATTTTCGGCGTCATATAGGTCGTCGTCGCCGTCAGAAACACGTCGCGGCGAGCGTGGAATTCGGCCATCGTGCGGCCAGCTTCTTGGACGACGTCCCGGGCCTTCGCGAGGTCCAACGCGGGAATCGTACGCCCCACTTGGACGAGGAACCACGTCGCGGGCTCGAAATCCGACGCCCTTGGCGTTCTCCCCGTCCATCGGCGGAACGTCTCGACCTCAGCCGCCGTGCCCACGGCGACCTGGGTCAGGTAGGCCTTGACGAGTGCGTCTCGATCGAGTTTCGGCGTGGCCTCTTCGACGTCGTGGCCCTGCGCCGCGAGGTGTGCGGCGACGTCGCGGACGGCCTTGGCGACGGCGGGATCGACAGCGCGCCCGAAGAGGGACCCCGCCGAAAAGGCGATGCGGAGCCGACCGGGGTCCCGACCGACCTCCGCCGCGTAGGGTCCCGGCGCGGGTGGCGCCGCGTAGGGGTCGCCGGGTTCGGGGCCCGCCATCACGTCGAGGAGTGCGGCCGTGTCGCGCACGGTCCGCGTCAGGACGCCCCACTGGACGTAGCCGCCCCAACCTTCTCCGTCGGGGGCCACAGAAATGCGTCCGCGGGTCGCTTTGAGGCCCACGAGGCCGGTCGCAGCTGCGGGGATTCGCAGGCTGCCGCCACCGTCGCCGCCGTGGGCGACGGATACGACGCCGCTCGCGACGGCCGTTGCGCTGCCTCCCGAGGAACCGCCAGACGAGCGACTCGGATCCCATGGATTTCGGGCGGGTCCGCGCAGGGCGGATTCCGTTGTCCCGAGAAGGGCCAATTCCGGCAAGTTGGTCCGGCCGATGGGGATGAACCCGGCCCGGAACAAGCGCTCGATCGCGGGCGACGTCCGGTCGGGAACGAAACCCCGGAGAAACCCGCAAGACGCCGTAAATGGCTGGCCGGCGACGAAACCGTCGAAGTCCTTGATTGCGATCGGAACCCCGCGGAACGGCCCGTCTGGCAGGGGTCCGTCCGCCATCCGGCGGGCGGTGTCGTCGAGGTCATGGACGAAGGCCCCGAGCGACCGCGTGGCGTCCCGGCGCGCGAGCGCCGCCTCTACCAGTTCTTTCGGGGTCGCTTGGCCGTTGCGGACGGCCTCCGCCAGCCCCGTCGCGTCCGTCCAAGGGTCGGCCGGCGAGCTCACGCCGACCACAAGGTGATCGTGCCCGACACGCCTTTGAGCGTGGCCGAACGGGAATCGGGCTCGATGGCGCGCTCCGCGAGCAGGCGGACGGCGTCGGTGCTCTCCTGCACGGCGGAGGTCCAGACCACCTCGCCGCCGCCCGCCTGTCCCTGGACGCGAGCCGCGATGTTGACGGTCTGACCGAACCAATCCAGGCCCCAGGCCTCGGAATGGACGACGAGGGCCGGGCCGACGTGCACGCCGACCTTGATGCCGACGGGCTCGGGGAGGGTCCGGGAGACGACCCAGGTCGCGAATGCGTCCCGAAGGTCCAGCGCCGCGGCAAGAGCGTCGCCCGCGGAGTCGAAGGCCGCCATCACGGCGTCGCCGGCCGTCTTGACGACGTGGCCGTGGTGGGCCTCGATGGCCGTGCGGAGCACTTCGAAGTGGTCGCGCACGAAGGCCCAGGCCTCGGCGTCGCCCACATTGTCGTAAAGCGCGGTGCTGCCGGACAGATCGGTGAACAGCAGGGCTACCCGGCGCGTCGCGATGCGCGTCGTCGGGCTGACGACCTGATGCCCCATCCGGCGACGGAAGGTCGGCATCGTCGTCAGCGTCGTCGCCATCAACGCGTCGTCGCGACCGTTGCCGCGGATGAGCTGAAGGCGCGTGCGCGCCTTCGTCGGATTCCGGGCCACGAGCTCTTGGTTCGGCCCCACGCGCACCTCGCCGCGGGCTCCCGGTTCCCAGTCGACGGTGGTTGTGGCCCCATCGGGGACGACGTGCACGTCGAGGTCGGGAGCATCGCCGCCAGCGCCCACCCGCCACCGACCAAGCGGGAGCGCGATCGCCTCCCTGAGCTCGGACCCGGGTTGCAGGACGAAGCTGCCGTGCAGCTCGGGGGCACCCGCCGGGAACAACGAGCAGAACGTCTCCTCGATGCGCGGGACGACAGCGGGGTGGGGCGCAAACAAGCACTCGACGTTGGTCGACAGGTCGACGTCCACGGCAATTCGGCATGAAGGACAGGCCGCGTGGTCTGCGATGTCCGAGAGGATGGGGCTGCTCGCGACCTGACCGTAGCAGCGGTCGCAACGGACGGACCAGTAGAGCTCGAAGAGCCCCGATTCGACGCCGGTGAGGGCCGCGTTCGCCGTGTCCCTGCGCGAAAGGCTCCAGGCGTCCGCCAAACCGAACACGCGCATGCGCTGCAGTTCGAGATGGGGCGCCAGGCAGAGATGGGTCCAGACCCGCTCGGCGAGCGCCGGATCGACGAGTGGGGCCCAGCGATCGTAGGCGTCTCGCGCGGCGGAGGGCAGGACGCGAGGGTCGACGGAGGGGCCGGTCGCCGCGGGGACGAGGCGGTTGGCAGCGCGCTGCCAGCGGGTCCCGATCTGCCGGACGGCGAGCGAGATGGCCGGGTAGGCCAGCGGGTTGGCGGCCTCGAGGTCGAGACGAAGGTGCGGCGCGACACCGTCGCCCGTGGGGACGAGCTCGGCGACGTACAGGCTCTCGCGAATGGCGGGGCTCTTTTCGAAGACGCGGTGCTGGCGGAAGAAGCGCCCCTCGACCCAGGCGTTGTCGATCTCCTCGAAGCGCATCCGGGTGCCCATCGGGCCGTCCATCTCGCCAACGACGCGCGACCCACCGTTGCCGTCGGGCTCGATCCTCAGCTCGCGCACGGCCCCGTTGCCTCCGGTGCGATTCAGGGCGTCGGTGTCGCCCACGAACTGCCAAGCGGTGGCTCGATCAACGACAGGGCCCTGGATTTTGGCCTGAGGCACGCTTCCCCTGGGACCGAGGTAGCACGGCCGTTCCCCCGCCAGCAGCCAGATAGGGGCCCGTCATGATTCGAGACCTCCTGCGACGGGTTCGCACCCGCCTGCAGCCCGCCCTTCACCGCGCCCTCGATGCGTTGGGACCCGCGGGCGACCCGCCCGCAATCCACGTCGAGGCGACCCCCAATCCCGACGCTCTCAAGTTCGTCCTGGATCGGGATCTCGGTTCGTCCCGATCGCGTCGGCCAGGGGACGGCGAGCGCGGGGATCGGCTCGGCGACGCGCTCGTCGGTGTGCGTGGTGTGCGGGCCATCTTCACGTCGCGCAACTTCGTCACCGTCGAACGCGAGTCTGGAGCGGATTGGACGGCCATTCGCGGCGCTGTCGAGGGCGCGCTCCGGGACCATGCCTGAGTCGGTGGGCTATGAACGCCGGGGAGGATGGATGGGTGGGCTCGTGGACGTAGTCGCGGACCCCGCCCGTCGTCGCAAGCTCGCGGTCGACGGCGCCAGCCTCGTCGACGCCGAGGCCGCGACCAAGTCGGGCCTTTCGGGGATGGCGGTCCGCGCGGCCCTCAAGGGGATGCGCGCCGTCCGTCCCGACTTCGTCGAGGACGCGCTGAATGCGCTGCTGCCCTCCTTTGCGCCCGCTCTGGATCCCCACTGGGATCGCGCCGTCGGAGAGGGGGATCCTGACCGGTACTTTCGCACCCGGGCGCGCGAGGTCGCCGACGCTTTGCTCGCCGTGACCGATGCGCGGGCCGCCAAGTCGAAGCACCCGACAGTCGCCCGGGCCTACAAGGGACTACGCGCCCAAGCCCGACCCCACGTGGAGTCGGCCGTCCCGCGCCTTCCCGCCCTCATCCGCCGCCACGTCACAGGAGGAACCTGATGGACGCCTTTCGGGTTTGGATCCGCAACGATCGGCCCAACCAGGCCTTCGATTTGAAGTTCGAGATGAATGACGGCACGGGCGTCTTCGTGCTGCGTCGGCAGGGTCGGAAGGACCCTGAACCGAGCCATCACGGGGACGAGGAGAACGTCCCGCTCGACGTCCTGCGCGCCGGCCGCTTCGTGCACCACCTCGGCTCGGGCGGGCAGAAGCACCAGTACGCGCTGTCCCGGGTTCCGGCCGATTCCGAAACCCGCATCAAAGAGGAATGGACGATTCTGACGGCCCTCACGGAGCAGGGCTTCCGCTACCTGGTCGTACCCGACACCGACATGGCGTCCCCGAAGGTCGCCGCCGTCGCCGTCGGCCCGAAGACGATTTCACAGGAGCCGGTGGCCCGGCCGACGCGGCAGACGGGCGGAACGCTGCACATTGTGGCCGCATTGCCGCGCGATCGGGCGGTGGAGGCCCTCGTTCGGGAGTTGCTGGAATTGCAGCGCGAGGCTGCCGCGACTGAGGCGTCGGCTGCCGCGCTGCGACTGCGTGAGAAGGAGCTCATGGCGCTGTTGCAGGCGGCCACGGAACGCGGATGACGCTGCTCCAGGCCGCCATCCTCGGCGTCGTGGAGGGCATCACGGAGTTCTTGCCCGTCAGTTCGACGGGACATCTGCTGCTGGCCCAACACCTGATGGGCATCGAAGGCGCCGAAGGCGGCGCTTTCGCCATCGTGATCCAGGCTGGCGCCATTGCCGCCGTGATCGGCGAGTACCCCCACCGATTCCGGTCCGTGCTCGCCGGCGTGACAGGGGGAGACGTCGCGGGCCGCCGTCTGTTGACCCTGCTCGTGCTCGCGTTTGCGCCGGCAGCCGTCATCGGGCTCGCCTTTGACGACGCCGTGGAGGCGCTGCTCGTCGGGCTCTGGCCCGTCGTGGTCGCTTGGTTTGTCGGCGGTGTCGCCATTTGGGCCGTGTCCGGTCGATACGGGGGCCAATCGCTGGAGTCCCTCAACTGGCGCCAAGCGGTCGCCATCGGCCTCGCCCAGTGCCTCGCGCTCTGGCCCGGGACGTCGCGGAGCTTGGTGACGATCTTGGCGGCGGGTTGGTTGGGCCTCAGCCTTCCCGCGGCGGTCGAGTTCTCTTTCCTGCTCGGCTTTGTGACGTTGTCCGCGGCGACAGTCTACAGCGCGCTCAAACACGGAAGCGAGCTGTTGGCGGCCTACGGCCCCGAGGCCATCGGCGTCGCCTTCATTTCGGCGTGGATCAGCGCAGCCCTGAGCATCCGATGGCTCGTGGGCTGGCTGAGCCATCACGGACTTGGCGTCTTTGCCGTTTGGCGCATCGGTCTTGCCCTCGCGGTCGGCGGCTGGCTGCTCGCCCGTTAGGCGCCGCGCTCGGAGGTCCCTTGGACGAGCGGCACGATTGGCGCGTCGAAGAAGTGCGGGCCATCCACGACCAACCGTTGCTCGACCTGGTCTACCAGGCGGCCACGGTGCATCGGGAGACGCACGGCGGCCACGCGGTCCAGCTTTGCTCGCTGCTCTCGATCAAGACGGGTGGTTGCCCCGAGGACTGTGGCTACTGCAGCCAGTCGGCCCGTCATGACACCTCGGTGCGCGCCGAGCGCTTGATGGAAGTCGACGACGTCCTTGCGGCGGCCCAAAAGGCCAAGGACGCTGGTGCGACGCGCTTTTGCATGGGTGCGGCCTGGCGCGGACCCAAGCAGGGTCGCAACTTCGACGCGGTGCTCGACATGGTTCGGGGCGTGCGTGGGATGGGGATGGAGGCCTGCGTCACGCTCGGCATGATCGACGCCGACCAGGCGCGTCAGCTCGCGGAGGCTGGCCTCACCGCCTACAACCACAACCTCGACACCTCCCGCGAGCACTACGGCAACGTCGTCAAGACGCGGACCTACGACGATCGCTTGCGCACGCTGCAGCACGTCCGCGAGGCGGGGATCGAAGTCTGTTGCGGCGGGATCCTCGGTCTCGGCGAAAGCGTCGAAGATCGGTGCTCCTTGCTCGCGACGCTCGCAAACCTGCCTCAGCACCCCGAATCGGTGCCCATCAACGCGCTTGTCGCCGTCGACGGCACGCCGATGGAAGGGCAGGCGCCCGTGTCGTCCACCGACATGGTGCGCGCCATCGCCACCGCTCGGATCCTCATGCCCCGCACGCGCGTGCGGCTTTCGGCCGGTCGGGAGCGCCTCAATGCCGAGGCCCAGTGGCTGTGCATGCTGGCGGGCGCGAACAGCATCTTCTACGGCGACAAGCTGCTGACGACATCGAATCCGGACACCGCGGCTGACCTTGCGTTGATCGATGGCGCGGGCCTCCGCCGCCTCGATCCGTTCGAGCGCGCCGCGCCCTGACGGGCTGCGCAACGGAAAAAAATTTCCGCCCGAAAGTTGTGGTGCTTCCGTCCGTTTGGTGGGCACGGAGGTTCCCATGATCCTGCTTGCCCACGGCACTCGCATCGCTTCCGCATACGCGATCGCCCAGGTGCTGACCGGTGTACAACTGGGCTCGGTCATGGCGCTGCTTGTCGTTGCGGGCCAAACGACGCTCGAACAGTCGGCGGCGGTGTTGCCGGTCGGCATCGTCCTCGTGGCCGTCCAGACGCGATGGCTGGAGCGGGTGTTCCGGCGCGGTCGTCAGGTCACCACGCCCTGATCTCCGATCTACGACGCCAGGATGCGCGCCAACGTGGCTCGGGTCCGCGTCGTGAGGTCGGGGCAGCGGAGCCAGGTGGTCGCGACGTCGCTTTCCAGTTGGCCCCGTAGAAGGTGGAGTTGGCGGACGCCGTGGGTCTCCGCAACGGGTTCGGGCCCGGCGCCCGTCCCGCGCACGGTCGGAAAGGCCCCGCCGCTGCGGACGAAGGCCACGAGGACCGCGGTATCGGCAGCGGCGAACGGTGTCGTCGCCATGATTTCTGCGATCGTGGCGGTCGGCACGGTCAGGCAGGTGATGCGTGCGCCGATTTGCTGGAACAGCGAGTCGTGGACGGCCCGTTCGAGGGACCCTGGGTCAACGTGGTCGAACCGCGCGTTGCCGCTGTTCAGGACCGTGCGCACGCGCGTGGCGCCGAGGCGGTCGAGCAGCGCGCGTAGGTCGGCCATGGCGACGCGTGGCCCTCGGCCGACGTTGATGCCGCGCAGGAACAGGACGGTGTCCATCACAGCCCAAGCGGCCATCCCGCCGCGACGAAGACGAGCAGCCAGGCCGTCCAGCAGACGGCGAATGAGGCGCTGTACGGCCACATCAGTGCCCACAAGGTCCCGGTGCCTGCGGTCGGCGACCAACGCCGTACGAGTTCGAGCACGAGCGGCACGTAGGGCATCAGCGGCGTGAGCACGTTCGTGACGCCGTCGCCGACGCGGAAGGCCGCCATCGTCGTCGCCGGATCGACGCCGAGCAGCATCGCCATGGGGACGATGACGGGCGCGACGATCGCGAACTTGGCCGACGCGCTCGCGATGACGAGGTTGAGCAACGCGACGGCGATCACGATGACGACGACCAGAGCGGGTTCGGGCAGCGCCAGTTGGCCAAGCGTTTGTGCCCCGCCGATCGCGAGCCATCGTCCGATGCCGCTGCGGTCAAAGGCGTCGAGGAACTGGGCCGCGGCAAATGCGAGTACGAGGTAGCCGCTCATCTGCGTCATGCCGTTGGCCATCGCGCTGACGACGTGGCGATGGGTCGGCAAGGTGCCGTGCACGCGGCCGTGGACGGCGCCGGCGATGCCGAGGCCAAGCGCAAGGAGGGTCCCGACGGCGCGCAGCCACGGCGCGTTGGGCGCCAAGGGGTTGTCGCCTTCTCCGCGCAGCGGGCTGCCAGGGATGGCGATGGCGACACCGGCAAGCGCAAGGACGACGCCAAGCGCGAGAAGGCCGCCAGCGGGACTCGCAGCGCGCTCGGTCAGGGCCGTCGGCGGTGCGATCTCGCGCGACGCCAGCGCCGGCTCCACGTAGCGGTCGGTCACCCAGCCCCCCACCGCGACGAGGACGAGGGCGCTCGAAGCCGTAAACGTCCAGTTTGCGAGCGGGCCCACCGATGCGGCCGGGTCGACGATTCGCGCCGCCTGTTCCGTGAGGCCCGCGAGGATCGGGTCGATGGGGCCGGGCACGAGATTGGCGGCAAAGCCGCCGCTGAGGCCGGCGTAGGCCGCGGCGATGCCGGCGAGCGGGTGGCGGCCGGCGGTGTGCCAGGCTGCGGCGGCGAGGGGCAACAGAAGCACGAAGCCCGCGTCGGCGGCGACGTGAAAGAGGATGCCGGCGAGTACGGTCGCGGGCGCGAGCCAACGGCGCGGGGTGGCCGTGATGAGCGGGGTGACGGCCGCGGCGACGAAGCCCGATTGTTCGGCGACGCCAACGCCCAACATCATCACGAGGACGACGCCGAGGGGTGGGAAGGCGACGAAGTTCGACACGGCGCGGGTCAAGGCCTGGGCGAGTCCGTCGGGCGTCAACAACGACGTGACGACGACCGTCGCTCCCGACGCGTCCATCACCGTCGGCCAAGGTCCGATGGCGCTGAGCAGGTGGACGGCGATGAACGCGAGCGCGAACAGGGCCGCGGGTTCCGGCAGCGCGTTCCCGAAACGCTCCAGGCGCCCGCTCAATGCGGCGCTCGTTCGTGCTCGTCCATGTACCCGAGCTCCACAAGCGCGTTCATCTCCTCCGCAGTGGCGGCCTCACGCTTCGTGCGAATCCGCTCGGCTTCGCTTGGGGGCACCTCGATGACGAAGCCGGGCCGGAACCCGAGTCGGCTCCAGTTTGCCGTCGCCATGGCCTGACCCTCGGGCGCCGGCGTGACGGGAACGGCGTTCTCCCCGTGGTGGACCGTCAAGCCGTCCACACCCACGGGCAGCGCAAACCGGACCCACAGGATGCCGGCGCGCGGGTTCGAGCCCGGCGTCCAGGTCATCTTGGTGCCGTCGATCGCCACGGTGCCGATTTCGGCCGGCACGCGGCGCGGGGGTTCACCCCATTCTTGGTTCGCGGGGTCGTCGATCGAGGCCTCGGGATCGATGACCCCGGCAGCAAGTGCTGGCGCAGGCAGTTCGAAGACCCATGGCTTCGGGTTGAGGGTGCCGCGGGCGTCCACGTCGATGCGCCAGCCGGGTCCAACGACCATCCGATGCGCTCGCCCAAGCGCCTCCCGGTAGGGCGTGAGGTCCGCGGTGGCTGCAAGGTCGCGCATCGCGGTGGGGTCCGATGCGAGGTCGAAGAGCTGTTCTTGACCCGAGGCCGTGTGGTGCACGTGCAGGTGGCCTTTGTAGACGACGCCCCATTGCTGCTTTCCGTACCGGAGGTGGGCGACCCCGATGTCGCGATCGGACGGGTCTGGCTGCCCGGAGAGAAGCTGGGGGCTGAGGTCGCGGCCGTCGGTGACGGGAGGGTCGGCGAGACCGGCAAATCCGTAGAGGGTTGGCGCAATGTCCGTCAGGGTCGCCGGCGACGTCAACTGTTGAGCGACAGATTGCCCGGGGCCGGAGCGGAAGAGCAGGATCGCGCGCGTGAGTTCGGGCCACAGGGCGTGGTTGTGCTCGAAGCCGCCGTGATCCCAGAACTCCTCGCCGTGGTCGTTGTGCATGACGACGAGACCGGGGCCTTTGCGGGAGTCGAGCGCCTCGTAGAGGCGACCGAGTTCGCGGGAGAGGAAGGACATCTCCCCGTCGTACAGCCCCTCGATGTGGGCCCTGCGCCGGTCGTCGATCTCACCCTTGGCGTCCCAGGCCAACACCTGCCACCGGCTGAATTGCTCTGGCAACGTGGGGTCGGGGTCGGCGATGTGCATGTCGCGCCACCCACCTGGCGCGCCGTACCCCATGTGCGGATCCATGAAATGAAGGAACAGGTAGGTGTCGCGGTCCCGGTGGTCGTCGAGCCAGGTCAGGGCTCGGTTGACCTGCTCGTCGGCGCGAGCCGTGCCGTCGAACCACCACAGATCGAAGCCGTCGTCAAAGTCGAATCGGGGCTGCAGGTGGATGTTGGCGACGATGCCCGCCGTGGCGAAGCCCTCCTCTCGGAAGACCTGGCCGATGTTCGTCGCCCCCACGGCTTCCAGCGGATCCCGGCCCGTCGTCGCGGCCCGAAACGAGGGTCTCGTGCGCGGAGCCGGGGTGAAGGCGTGGGTGAACACCGTCGACGTCGACACGATCCCGTTGAGCTCCGGCGCGAGTTCGGGCGGGCCGCCCCAGGCGGCCAGCTTGTCTGCGCGCGTCGTGTCGAGTCCGATGACGACGATCGTCCGTGGCGGCGCGGCGGGCTTGGCGGCGACCGTGGGTGCGCCGACGAAGACCCAATCGAACAGCGGCGACCCACCGGCCTCCGATCGGATTCTCAGGTCCACCGTTTGGCCGGCCCACGCCGTCAGATCCCACCGAATGGACTCGAAACGGCCCGTCGGCACCGCCTTGCGGCCCACTTCTTGGCTGCCGGAGGGCCCGATGACGTCCACGACGAACGTCGCGCCATCCATCGCGGGACTCTCCATGGGTGCGGGTTCCATCGCCAGCCAAGCTTCAAACCACGGGTTTCCGGCGGGCACGTCGATGGTCCACGTGGCCGTGGCGGGGGCAGGCAACATCAGGCCATTCCGCGTCACGCGTTCGAGGGTGAGCTTGTCGCGTGCGGCGACGTTGACGTCGGCCACGGCGGCCAAATCGTGCCGGTCGACGCTGCGGTTCAGCTCGGGCCAGGCGATCGTGAGCCGCTTGGGGGGCACGGGCCAGAGCAGCGTGAGCGTCCGGTCGCGTACCGAGTACGAGCGCGCATTCGGCCGGTACTCGGGGTCGGGACGGAAGGGGACGGTGACGTCGTCGACGCGGACGACCATGCCGCGCGGAGCGGCCTTGCGGGCGTCGTTGCCCACGTTGAATGGCAGGGTGGCGACCCAGGTCTCGGTCATCGCTTTTCGCTTGGCGCCGACCTTCGCTTCGGTGATCGGGAGTTCCACCGCGCCCTCGGTGTTGCCAACCTCGCTTCGCACGACGCCGGACACGTCCCAGACTGCGGGGCGATCGGTCAGCGAAATCGCGTTGGGGGCGCCGCGCAATTCGGGGTCCACGAATGAAGCGGGCCGTTCGGGGGGAGCGTCCGCACACGCGGCGGCGAAAAGCGCGAGGATCATGGCGGCGCCGCTATCCCTGACCGTTGGAGACCGCCGGGTCACCCGTCGTTCGGGCCGGTCCGGCGAGGCTGGATAGGACGCCACGTCGGAGGACGCCTGATCCGCTGGACCTCATCGGGAGCGGTGCCCGCCCCCACGGTGCTCGAGGTTCGCTGGAGCGGCGAGTTGCCGCCTTGGGACCCGTCGCTGCCGCCGTCGCCACCGCTGAGCGCGAAGGATGTGGAAGCGGCCCTTGAAGAGGGACTGCGAGCCTCACTTCGTCAGGATCCGCCCAGGGAGATCCTTTTCGTCGAGCCTTTGGGGCCGATCGCGGACCTGGCGGCCAAGGCGCGCGTGTGGGGCGCCGAACGCGTCGGCGTGTACTCGCGCCGCGCGATGGAGGGGTTCGACGGCGCCGATCACCGCTTGGGACCCTCGGTTTCGGGCCGTTCCTCGACGGCCGTCCTCGAAGCCGCCGACGTGCCCGTTCCAGGGACGAACGCCGTCCTCGTCGTGGCGCCCGGCGAAGCCGATGACAGCGTCGTTCGGCGCCTGGACGATGCGACGGCGGCTGGCGCCGATCCCGTCGTCCTTGGCCCACCCGCGTGTGTCTTACGCGCCGCGGGTGTGCCGGATGCGCTCGGTCGCATGGCCGCGTGGCCCAATCGGGTCGTGGTGACGGCAGGCGCTGGGCCGACGTTGTGGAACCCTGGCCGTGTGCGATTCGTTCGCCCCGATCTGTGTCGGGGATGTGCCGTAGCGGCGCAATGTGCGGGCTTCCGCCACGATTTTGAAGCGGCGATTCCTCGGGCCGCTCCGTTTGAGGTGGCCGCGTGAAGCACGCCTGGGTCGAAGACGTCGACGATCCGCCGTCCGCCGACGGCGCTCCACCTTCGAGCGAACCGGTGATGGTGCTCGAGCCCAACGACGACGTGCGCACCTCGCTCGTCTCGGTGCTCGCGGGGCTGGGTTGGGGGGCGACGGCAGCGTCGAGCGTCGACCTGGCCGCCGCGATCCTGCAGCGTCGTCCACCACCGGTCGTCCTCGCGGATTGGACCGCGTTGGGGACGGCGGGCCTCCGGCGCCTCGCCGGCATCGCTCCGTCCACGGAGTGGGTCGTCCTTGCGGCCGACGGGGACGTAGCCCAGGCCCGCGATGCGCTGCTTGCCGGCGCGCGCGCCTTCTTTCCTCGGCCCATTCGCGACTGGGAGCGGCTGCTTGGCCTCCTCGCGGCGAGCCTGGACGCCCACCGCCGGATGGCATCGCCGGGGCCGCGGCCGGGTGCGCTGGGGCCCGGGCTCTACCGGTCAGCGGCGATGACCGCGGTCGCTGGGGCCGTTGCACGCGTGGCGCCCACGCCGGCGCCGGTCCTGATCACCGGCGAGACCGGGTCTGGGAAGGAACTCGTCGCGGCCGCCATCCATGAGACCTCTGGTCGCCGGGGTGCGTTCGTCGCGATCAACTGCAGTGCGCTTCCCGCCCACCTCGTCGAGAGCGAGCTGTTCGGGCACGTCAAAGGGGCGTTCACGGGCGCGGTCGAGTCCCGCGCGGGCCTCGTCGAAGCCGCGGCGGGCGGCAGCCTCTTCCTGGACGAGATCGGCGACCTGCCCATTGACTTGCAGGCGCGCCTGCTGCGCCTCCTTGAAAACCAGACGTACCGCCGCGTCGGCGACCGCGGGCCCGAGCGAACGATGGACGCGCGCGTCATCGCCGCCACCCACGTGGACTTGCCCGCTGCGGTCAAAGCGGGCCGGTTCCGCGAGGACCTGTTCTACCGGCTCGGCGTGTTCGGCATCGAGGTGCCCCCGTTGCGCGCGAGGGTCGAGGACATCGAACTGCTTGCGCTCGCCTTCGTCGCCCACTGGCGGGACATCGATGGGCACAGGGTGACGTCCGTGGCGCCCGAGGTGATCGGACGCCTCGAGCGGTGGCTGTGGCCTGGCAACGTCCGCGAACTGCGCAACGCAATGCGTCAGGCGTGTTTTGCGGTAGGGGACGCCGGCGAGTTGGGCCTTGCCCACCTGCCGTTGCCCATCCAGACCGAGGCGCCGGCTGCGGCCGAAGCGGTGACGGCGACGGCGGTGCCGACCGGTACGTACGCCGCTGCACGCGCCAAGGTGGTGGCCGACTTCACCGCATCGTACCTTCGCCAAGCGCTGGACGAAGCGGGTGGCGATGTGGCCGTCGCCGCCCGTGCGTCTGGTCTGTTGAGAACGAATTTCTGGCGTTTAATGAGGCAATTCGGCGTCAGCCGAGAATAGACAAGCCCATGTGAATCCGCCGCGACGGCCGCGGGTGGGTGTTAGCGGAGCCGTCCGCTGTTGGGCGGATGAGGGTTCCGGCATGATTTTCGGAGACATGGGCGACATGGGGCACGAGCAGGTGCTGTTCTGCCGCAACGACGACGTGGGCCTTCGCGCCATCATCGCCATCCACAACACGGCGCTTGGGCCCGCCCTCGGCGGTCTGCGGCTCTACGACTACGCCAGCGAGGCCGACGCCCTGCGCGACGTGCTGCGCCTTTCGCGCGGCATGACCTACAAGGCGGCCGTCGCCGGCCTCGACCTCGGCGGTGGCAAGGCCGTCATCCTCGGCGACCCCTCCATCAAGTCTGAGGCGCTCTTCCGGGCCTTTGGCCGCCACGTCGCCAGCCTCGACGGCCGGTACATCACCGCCGAGGACATGAACACGAACGTCGAGGACATGAACCACATCCGTCGTGAGACGGATCATGTCACGGGCGCTGGTAAGCACCACGGTGGGAGCGGCGACCCGTCGCCGTACACCGCGTGGGGCGTGTTCAACGGCATCAAGGCCTGTCTTGAAGTCACCTACGGCAGCCCCGACCCCGCGGGTCGGACCGTGGCCATCCAGGGCTACGGCAACGTCGGTCGGCATCTCGCCCGGTTCCTGCACGAGGCCGGCGCCAAGCTGATCATCGCGGACATCAATGCGCGGAACGTCGCGGCGGCCGTGTCGACCTGGGGCGCGACCGGCGTCGAAGGTGAAGGCTTCTTCTCTGCCGATTGCGACGTCTTGGCGCCATGTGCCATCGGCGGCATCGTGAACCAACGCACGATTGGCATGATTCGCGCGCCCATCATCGCTGGCGGTGCGAACAACGTGTTGGCCAACGAAGACGTCGACGGCCAGAGCCTCGCCGAAAAGCGGATCACGTACGCTCCGGACTACGTGATCAACGCAGGTGGCCTCATCTCCGTGCACGCCGAGTTGCACGGATGGGGCCCCGAGAAGGCGATGGACGACGCCGGCAACATCTACCACACGGTCAAGCGCATCCTGCACAAGGCCCAGGCCGAGGGCATCACGACCATCTGCGCGAGCAACCGCCTCGCAGAGGAGCGGATCGAAGCCGTGAGCCGACTGCGCCGGATGCGCGTCGGGTGAACGAGGCCTTCGTCGTCCACACGGACGTCTTCGACGGCCCCCTCGACCTGCTTCTGCACCTCGTCCAGCGCGAAGGCATCGACCTCCGCGCGCTGCCAATGGCGCGCGTGGCGGCCGCCTACCTGGAGGCGCTCGACCATATGATCGAGTTGGATCTTGGCATTGCCGGCGACCACCTCGTGATGGCAGCTACGCTCGTCCACCTCAAGTCGTTGGACCTGTTGCCGCGCGCGCCAATGGCCGTGGACGACGACGCCCCTGACCCTCGCGATGTGCTGGTGGCTCAACTCAAGGCCCATGCGCTTCTGCGCAGCCAGGCCGACCGTCTGGACGGGTTGCAACGTGTTGGCCGCGACGTGTTCCTTCGGGAGCCGGACGTTGGCGACGCGGGCCCCCGGAGGGTGGAACTTGGCATCGACGCGTTCGGCCTCCTCGCCATCTACGGGGACCTGCTGCTGCGTGGGCGCCCGACGGCAGTTGCGACGCCAGAAGAACCGATCCTCGACCTTCCGAGCACGTGCCGGCTGTTGTTCGCCCGGCTGCTCGGGCTGGGTGGGCGCGCCGAGCTGGGTGCCCTTTGGGCCGACGAACCTGCCAAAGCGCGTCGGGTGGCCCTGTTTCTCGGCGTCCTTGAAATGGCGCGCTTGGGGTGGTTGTCGCTCGCCAGCCGCGTCCTTTGGGGGCCGGTTGACGTCGTCCTGCTCGCGCGACCGGACGCTGTCGACGTCCACCGCGCTTTTTCGCCGGACCTGCGGTGAACCCCGAACTGCCGCTGATGGCGAACGCTCGCCCAGGCCTGCTGACGGACCTGGAGGCGATCCTCTTCGCGGCCGGGGGGCCGGTGTCGAGCCGGCGCGCCGCCGAGGTGTTGCAGTTGGCCGAGGCGGAGGTGGAGAACGCGCTTGGCGTCCTGGCGACGCGCTCGGTCGGCCGGGGCGTCGAGGTCGTTGCAGTCGCCGGTGGGTGGCTGATGCGATCGGCACCCGCAGCGGCGGGTGCGGTCGCCAAGTGGCGCGACGTCGCCCCCATCCGGCCTTCACGGGCAGCGCTCGAGGTGTTGGCGGCCGTGGCGTGGCGACAACCGATCACGCGCGCCGAGATTGACGCCCTGCGGGGCGTGGACAGCGCCGGACCCTTGCGCTGGCTGCTTGGTCATGGCCTGGTGCGGGCCGTTGGCCGTCGCGCCGAGATCGGCCGACCGGCCACCTACGGCACGACGGACGGCTTTCTTACCCTTCTCCAGCTGCCGGACCTCGGAGCGCTGCCCTCCATCGGCGAGGTCGGATAGGGCCGCGGCCCTCCGGAGGGTGTGATGGAACGCGTGCGGCTCGCTCGGGTGCTGGCGGAACGCGGCGTCGCCAGCCGCCGAGAGGCCGAAGGCTTCATCGCCGAGGGGCGCGTGAAGGTGGACGGCGAGACCGCAAGTGGCGTGGTCCTCGTCGACCCTGACACGGCGCGGATCCTGGTCGACGGCAAACCCCTCCCGCCGCCGCCGCCGATCCGGTGGTTCCTCTACTACAAGCCGCGCGGCGTGCTTGTCAGCCGTCGCGACCCGGAGGGCCGGTCCGACATGGACGAGTTGCTCGGCAGCCTCGGCGTGCGTGTCGAGCCTGTCGGCCGGCTCGACTTCGACACCGAAGGTGCCCTGTTGCTGACCAACGACGGGGAGACGGCGGCGCGCCTGCTTCACCCGTCGCGCCGCGTGCCCAAGCGCTACCTCGTCAAGTGCTACCGCACGCCTTCGGATACCGACCTGCAGGCCGTCAGGACCGGCGTCTTCTTGGAAGACGGGCGCACCGCCCCCACCCGTTGCCGCCTGGTTCGCAACACGTCGACGGGCAACGCCTGGATCGAGGTCACCGTCACCGAGGGAAGGAACCGCCTCGTCCGCCGCATGTTCTCGCAGCTTGGACATCCGGTGAGCAAGCTGCGCCGCGAGAGCTTCGCGACGATCTCGGTCCGAGGCCTCGATCGTGGGCAGGTGCGGCCCTTGACGGGGGACGAGGTGCGCCGCCTCAAGGAGATCGCGTCGGGCGTCCCTGCGCGTCAAGCGGGCCACAAGCGCCCCGAAGGGCATGCCCGGCCGCGCCGCAAGGCTTGACGAACGCCGCTCGGGCGTTATCTGTCGGGGGCTGGCGCGGGGTGGAGCAGTCCGGTAGCTCGTCGGG